>Ga0102940_1000986_pt1 | contig 18888 bp, 14 predicted proteins | sample SalPonR2_C_D1_MG_FD_78215 | JGI IMG/M metagenome (GOLD analysis project Ga0102940, IMG submission 78215) | Salt pond soil microbial communities from South San Francisco under conditions of wetland restoration - Salt Pond MetaG R2_C_D1_MG | ecosystem: Environmental > Aquatic > Marine > Intertidal... | reverse complement strand
CCATGCGCCGCCGGCCCCCAGCACCAGCAAAGCCAGGGCCAGAACCTTCATTATCCAGACAGGGAAGGCATCTGTTCTGGTCTCGGTCATTTTGTCATACCCGCTTGAAGGGCCACACGGTTCACGGCCTGCTGTCCTTTTTGCACTGAAACACAGCCCGCCAGTGCGGCAGACAGCAGAATCAACCCTGGAAAAAAAATCACGAGCAGATGTTGTAAGGATATTTTTTTCAATTTCGGGCCATTTGTTCCAGTAAGTTGAAAAACCAGGCAGAGCAGATATTCAATGACCCATTCCGGCCAGCTTCCCCGCGCGTTTCCGTGAGACCAACAAAAAGACTATAAAAGATAGACAATAAAGGTTCAAGGATTTTCTCTGCAGGTTCCCGGACCGGGCAATGGGTTTTTGTTGAAGTCATGATAGGGCAATAAAGTTGTGTTTTGGGAAATTTCATGGTAGATAAAATAATATTGATTTTAAAAAAAGCTGTAATAGGGACCATTAAATTCCATCTTTTTTGGTTATGTGGTCAGATATTTTATATGAAAGCCGTCATTACTCAGCTAACAGCTTTCATATTGTGTTGTGCCTGCCAGGGCATGGGGTTATTCAAATTTACAAGGATGAACGGAACAACACAATAATTTGTTCGCACCGTTGTGCAGCTGACCCGGGCCGTTAGTATGTGAAAAAATGTGAGTCAAAGGATATGAAACAAAAGGTATATATCGAAACATCTATTTTAAGTTATTTGACGGCCAGGCCAAGCAACGATATCCGCGCCATGGCAAATCAAAACGCTACAATCGAGTGGTGGGAAAAACGTATGCCGGAATTTCACGAATTAATGGAGAGTCAATAAAATGTGGCAAGATCCAATAGTAAAAGAAACCAGAGAGTTAAGAAAACAATATGCGGAAAAGTTTAATAATGATGCAGATTTAATTTTTGAAGATATTGTTAAACGTCAAAAAGATTCAAAAAGTAAACGTTTTAGTTTTCCGCCTAAAAAACCCAAATCAGGAAAAAATGTCGCCTAACCCTGCCAATCCCCTTTGAAATACATTTCTATTCGGCATCTATCACAGGCTTGCACAAAACTTGAGAAAAGAAGTGGATAGATGAGTGAGCAATGGAGGCATGTGGCCGCTATGGCGGTGTACCCTAAATGCTCAAGCATGGCACAGGCCAGCAGCTGGCGGGTAATATTTGACTTTTCTAAAAAGTTGAGACTTACCAAATGTTGTTTCATAAAAAATGATTCACAACCGGACAACCATTTCAGGTGAGATATTGTATTTTTTCATTCGGTACTGAAGCGTGGACCTGGGAACATCCAGTAGCCTTGCGGCACCATTTTTACCGCCAATAACACCCTTGCATTGAATCAGAGCCTGCGCGATGGCCTGTCTTTCAGAATCGGCAAGGGTTTGAAGTGTTTTTTTGTTTTCCATCCCTTGCTCCGGCACCTGGAGCATGCTTTCAATATCCGCAGAATGTACCGCTTCCCCCGGCTTGAGAATAATCATCCGCTTGATAAAATTCTTCAGTTCCCTGACATTTCCGGGCCAGTGATAGGTGTTCAGCAGATCAAAAGAAGCACGGGTATAAACCGGCGGTGGCTGGTGAAACTGACTGGATACTTTTTCAGTGATCTTTTCGATCAGAAGGGGGATCTCTACGGCCCGTTCCCGAAGGGGGGGGACATGAATCTGTATGATATTGAGCCGATAGTACAGATCGTTTCGCAACCTTCCCTGTTGAATACTTTCCAGCGGATCCCTGTTTGTCGCTGAAATCAGCCGGAAATTGGCATTGATGGAACGATTGTCCCCTACCCGCTCAAACCGGTTCTCCTGGAGCACCTGCAGTAGCTTTACCTGCTGGTTCTGGGGCAATTCACCCACTTCATCAAGAAAAATGCTCCCCCGGTCCGCCATCTCGAATCGCCCGACCCGGGATGTGTCGGCCCCGGTGAACGCTCCGCGTACATGCCCGAACAGTTCACTTTCGAAAAGCGTCGGCGGCAATGCCGGGCAGTTGACTTTGACAAACATATGGTTTTTCCGGGGGCTGGCATAATGAATAAACCGGGCCAGAAAATCCTTTCCGGTCCCGGTTTCACCGGTGATGAAAACCGGGGCATCCACTTCTGCCACCCGCTTGACCATCTCCACAATCTCCGTCATTTGCGGAGAGGCAAAGCAGAAATCTTCCAATCGGTACGTTTCGACATTGCCCATCAGATACCGCTTTTCCCTCTCCAGATTCTGGTTCTTATCCCGCAACCGGTTGTAGGCAATCAGGTTGTCCACAGCAATGGATACCTGCTTGGAAACTTCCGTGAGCAGGTCGGACAGTTCGGACAGATTCTCCGGGGTTTGCCTGAATGAAAAATGAAGGGTGCCAAATACCTGATCCCGCATGATCAAAGGAAATGCCATGGTGGAACTCAAGCCTGCCGCCACCATCTGTCCAATGGAAAACTTATCCTTGTACCGGGACAAATCATCGATGATCACAGGCTGTCCCGATTCTATGGCCATGCGCGCTATGGTTCCCTTCATCAGTGGTCGTTTGTTCAGGCCTGACATTCCTGCCGGGTCGATACCGCTTGCTTCTGTAAAATACTGAAGCGATTGTTTTTTCGAGTCGTAAAGATTGATGCTGAAACGGTCACAGGGAAAATGGTTTTTCAAAGCGGTGGTCAATGCAGAGAAAAAAGCCTGATTGGATGTTTTGGTAATCAGGGCGTTGGTGATTTCCAAAAGAATCTGGTGCCGGGTTTCAAAGTTCCACTTCATGTTTCCCCCGAATCTTTTTTTGGATTTGTCAGTCTGTATATCATCTGCATTGTTCAAGTAAACCGGAAGCCGGGACAAAGGTCAAGCCCAATATTGGGCACGAGGACGAATATTGGGCACCAAACAGGGTTTCGACACATACCGTTAAAAATTAAATACCATAAAATCAGTATATTATAAAAAAATATTCATTGGCACCTTCTTTGCTTTATTCTATGGTGCAAATGGCATTTTACCGCATAACTTATAAATTAGGAAGTAACAGAAACCGGAAAGGAAGGAAAAATGATTCAATTTCTGATTCACGAAGCCGCCGACAGCGTCGGGGTTGCCACCGTCGATATCAAGGCCGGTGAAGGAGTAAAAGGTCTTTATATGGACTCTCAAAACCCTGTGGAGGTTGTCGCTCTCGATGATATTCCATTGGGACATAAACTGGCCATGAAAGACCACAAGATTGATGAATCCGTCATTAAATACGGGTTTGACATTGGAAGAGTCGTTGCCGATATCAAAAAAGGCGGTCATGTGCATACCCAGAATCTGAAAACAAGGAGGTGGTAATCATGGATAATCCTACGGTAATGGCATACAAAAGGGAAAACGGACGCGTCGGCATTCGGAACCATGTGGTCATCCTTCCTCTGGATGATCTGAGCAATGCCGCCAGTGAAAATGTGGCCCACAACATCAAGGGTTGCAAAGCCCTTCCCCATGCCTATGGCCGGCTTCAGTTCGGCGAAGACCTGGAACTGTTTTTCCGGACCCTGATCGGTACCGGCGCCAATCCCAATGTAGCTGCGGTGGTGGTAATCGGAATCGAACCGGAATGGACCACCCGCATTGTCGAAGGCATCGCAAAAACGGGCAAACCCGTGACCGGTTTTGCCATAGAACGTCACGGGGATATCAAGACCGTTGAAATGGCTTCATGGAAAGCCAAGGAATATATGCAATGGGCCAGCGAGCTGAAAAGAGAGCCATGCGACCTGAGTGACATCTGGGTCTCCACCAAATGCGGTGAATCCGACACCACCTCCGGACTGGCATCCAATCCCACCGTGGGCAATGCATTTGAAAAATTGGTAAACATGGGTGGTACCTGCTCCTTTGGCGAAACCAGTGAAATCACAGGGGCGGAAGACACTGTGAAACAACGGGCCAAAACCCCGAAAGCCGCTGAACAGTTCATGTATTTTTTTGACCGATATGCGGCCATGATTGACCGAAACAAAACCAATGACCTCTCCGGGAGCCAGCCCACCAAGGGAAATATTGCCGGCGGGTTGACCACCATTGAAGAAAAAGCCTTCGGCAATGTCCAAAAAATCGGCAAGACCATCAACTATGAAGGCGCCCTGGACAAAGCAGTGACCCCAACCGGTCCTGGGCTGTGGTACATGGATTCTTCCAGCGCTGCAGCCGAAGCTGTTACCCTGTGGGCAGCCGCCGGATTTGTGGCCCATCTCTTTCCCACAGGACAGGGCAACATCATCGGCAACCCCATCGAACCGGTGATCAAATTAACGGCCAATCCGCGTACAGCCGGTGACATGTCCGAGCACATAGATTATGATTGTTCCGCCATCCTGCGGGGAGAAATGACCCTGGGCGAATCCGGGGACAATCTGATCCAACTGTTGATCCGCACCTGCAACGGCCGGCTGACCGCCCAGGAGGTGCTGGGCCATGAAGAATATGTATTGACCAAACTCTACGAAAGCGCCTGATCAGCTTAATGATACAAAGCATCAACCATAAAGGGGGTCAAATTATGAGCGAGCAGTCCAAAGACAGATATTCAACCAGTGAACGTGTTACATTAATTGTGTTTGCCGTTTCCCTGGCCCTCTATCTCATGAATATCTTCCTGGGAAAAGCCTCGGTCCATTGGGGCTGGACAATATTCCACCTGGGAAACATCGGCGAATTTCTGCTGCTGCTGATTGCCTCGATATCGTTTATCATTGCCGCGCTTCACCGCGAGGCCGACATGAATAAAAACAAAGTGTAAACAACCTAATTTTTTTACCAGGGAGGACAGCCATGTCTAAAAAAAATCACCAAGAGAACATTGACCAGCATCTTGACGGTATGGACCGCAGAAGATTCATGGAATTGACTGCAAAATTCGGCTTCACCGCCGCCGCCATCGCCATGACTACAGGGATCGTCGGTTCTCGTGAGGCCCATGCTGAAAAGGTCAGCAATGAAGAAAAAGAGCGCAGAGCTGCGGCCAAACACACAATGAACCTGGCTACCGCCTATATTATGGGGGCTTCCAGGACCTATCCCATCATGCAGCTGGACATGAAGGAAAACATCCAGAACTTTACCAACGGCCAGATCTATGTCAAACTCGCACCGGCAGGTCAGTTGGGTGCGGGCAGCGCCCTGGTCCAGAAAGTTCAGTCCGGCACCATCCAGGCGGCCCAGCACTCAATTGCCAACTTCGCCCCCTTTGCCTCGGCCGCTGACTTGATCAACATCCCCTACTGGTGTGGTGAAAATCAGAAATTTGTCAATCTGGTGACCTCCGATGCCTGGAAAAACGAACTCAACCCCAAAATAGAAGCCAAAGGGTTCAAGGCCCTCTGGTATGTGACCATCGATCCGCGGGTGGTGGCCTTGAGAAAAGGGGTCAAAGGGCCGGTGAAAACCCCGGACCAAATGGAAGGTTTGAAATTCCGTGTACCGGGATCCAAAATCCTCCAGCAGTTTTACCAGTTACTGGGGGCGAACCCGACCCCCATCGCATGGGGGGAAACCTCTTCCGCCATCAAGCAGGGCGTGGCAGATGCATTGGATCCGTCAGTGGAGGCATTGCTGATTTTTGGATTCAAAGAAGTCCTTTCCAGTATCACCTTTAACGGGGCGGTCGCGGATTCCCAGATCTACTCCTGCAACCTGAAATGGTTCAACAGCCTGTCCCTGGATATCCGGGATGCCATAGAATATGCCAGCGAGGTAACCATGCGTCAGAACCTGGCCAAGGTCCCTGCGGCCAGGGCTTATGCCATGGCGGAACTGGCCAAGGTCGGGGTTGAATTCTATGTCCCCACGCCGGAGGAAAAACAAGCATGGATCGATGCGGCCGGTGCCCAGCTCCCGGCCTGGGACGACATTAAAAAGGAGCTGATCGGATCTTTGTCCAAATTCGATGAGCTTGCCGAAGCCGCCAACACTTACAGCGGTTATTATGTGGACGACGTCAAAGCCTGATTTTTTTGAAACACCGGTGTTTCATCCATGCCCGGCCACCGCTTATTTCCTGCGGCCGGGCATGGATCACCTCCCTGATGCATATACCCGGAAGGCCCGGATAAATGACAGGGATTTCAAACAGCAACCACGTTGTTCAGGAGTGATGTATGAATTTTAAATCCATTTTATCCAACCTAAATCAAAATGGGGAGCGTTATCTCACGCTGCCGTTGTATACCCTCGTGGTGATCGCCATATTCATGGAGGTGTTCCGCCGTTTTTTTCTTTCCTATTCATCCATCTGGTCTGAAGAGATCGCCCGCTATGCCTTTATCTACATCACCTGGATCGGGGCTGCGGCGGCCATCCGGGAACGTGCCCATATCCGCATTGATGTGTTTCTGCCGCTGCTGCCAGATAAAGGGAAAGCGGTTGTATTCATTTTCGGCGATATCATCACCCTGATCCTTTCCTGCATTGCATTATACTGGTCCATTGAACCGGTCCTGACATCGATTCACTTCGGATCGGTGACCCATGGCCTCAGAATCAGCCAGGCCTGGTTTCTGATGGCGGTCCCTTTAGGGTTCAGTATGATTATTTTGCGGCTGATTCAATCCATGAAACGCGATATCAGTGATCTGAAAGCGGGACGTCCCATTTTCGTAGGCAAAAAACTGTTTGATTGATGACCTTCATAAAAAAATTAGGACATAGTCATGTATCAACATTTGATGAGTACCACTGAACTGACCCTTGGCTGGAGTTTTTACGGCCCGCTCATAGGAATGGTTATATTGATCCTCCTGGGGGTCAGGATCTGGGCGGTGATCGGCCTTGGGTCCGTGATCATGCTGATGACCACGGAAGTGCTGCCACCGGCTTTGCTGGGAGAGGCGCTTTTTGACGGCGTTGATTCCTTTGCGCTGATTGCCGTCCCTTTGTTTATTTTAACCGGTGATGTCCTGGTCCGGACCGGGTTGTCAAACAAACTGCTGGATGTGGCCGTTGCCACCATGGGCTGGCAGCGGGCCGGACTGGGAACCTCCGCGGTTTTAGGATGCGGATTTTTTGCCTGTATTTCCGGATCGGATGCAGCAGATGCCGCAGCCATCGGACGCATCACCATCGACCGTCTGGTGAAACAGGGATATCCCAGGGCCTATGCCGCCGCACTGATTGCGGCCGGTGCCTGTACCGGTATCCTGATTCCCCCGTCCATCTCGTATATTATCATCGGGATGATTCTGGGTATCTCTGCATCCACCCTGTTCCTGGCTGCAGCGGTTCCGGGTGTGCTGATCCTTTTGTCGGTCATGGCCACCAACTTTCTTGTCAACCGGGTCAAGGGATATGAAGATTCCAGGAGCAAATTCAATGTGCACAGCTGGCTGAGGACCGTTTATGACGCCCGGTTTGCTCTGGCAATCCCTTTCGTTATCCTGGGCGGGATCTATTCAGGCCTTTTCACCCCCACGGAATCCGCCTCCGTGGCGGTCATGATCACGTTGATCGTGGGGTTTGCCCAAAAGACCATCCGGCTTTCAGACGTGCCCAATATGCTGGAAACATCGGCCAAGGTCAGCGGCGTGATCGTTCCCATCATTGCAATGTCCCTGCCCTTTGCCCAGACACTGGCATCCCTGGATGTTCCCCAATTCTTTGTTCATTCCATGACATCCTTGACCGACAACAGATTTCTGATCATGCTCAGCATGGTGGTCATTTTGATGATTGCGGGCTGCGTTATGGAAACCACCCCCAATATCGTCATCCTGGCACCGATTCTGCTGCCGCTGGCCCAGGAGATCGGCATGAACGACATCCATTTCTGTATTTTCATGATCACTTCCCTGGGGATCGGATTCATCACCCCGCCTCTGGGATTGAACCTGTTTGTGGTATCCGGTGTTTCCGGTGCACCGGTATTGTCCATTTCACGGCATGCCGTCTATTTTGTCCTGTGCATGCTGTTGGTTGTGATGCTGATCATGCTCATACCGGCCATCTCGCTGTGGCTCTTGTAGCTGTGAACCAAAAAATAACAACTTATGTTCGTCAACTGTAAAAAATGTAATGTAAATCGAGGAGAAAAAAAGTGACTGTGTCATATTTGAAAAAGGCCACCAAAACGGCTGAGACCGATGAAGGCAAAACCCAGGAAATCGTTTTGAACATGCTCAATGATATCCGGGCCAACGGAGAAGAAGCGGTGAAAAAATATGCGGAAAAGCTGGACAAATGGACCGGAAATTTCATTGTCAAGCAGGAGGAGATCGATAAGGCCGCCGGCATGCTTAATGAACAGACCAAAAAGGACATTCAGTTTGCCTATGAGCAAATTTATGAGTTTGCCGTTCAGCAGCGCAAAAGCATGCTGGAGTTTGAAACCGAACTGTATCCAGGCGTCATCGCCGGCCAGCGCCTGATACCGGTGAATGCCGCAGGATGCTATGTTCCAGGAGGCCGGTTTGCCCATGCCGCGTCCGCCCTTATGAGCATTGCCACAGCCAGGGCCGCTGGGGTCCCGTTTGTGGTTGCCTGCTCTCCTTCACACCAAGGGGCCGGTATCCATCCCTCCATCCTTTATGCAATGGCCGTGGCCAAACCGGACGTGATCTTGACACTGGGCGGGGTCCAGGCGATCGCTGCCATGACCTTCGGTATTTTCACCGGCAAACCCGCAGATATCATCGTGGGACCGGGGAACAAATTTGTGGCGGAAGCCAAACGGATATTGTTCGGTGAAGTGGGCATTGATGTGTTTGCCGGTCCCTCGGAAATACTGGTTATTGCCGATGAAACCGCAGACCCGGAAATCGTTGCCTTTGACCTGGTGGGACAGGCCGAGCACGGATATGATTCCCCCGCTATCCTGATCACCACCTCTGAAACGCTGGCAAAAAAAGTGATGGAACTGATGCCCAAAGTCATCGAGGACCTTCCCGAACCAGACGTCAGCAGAGCCTCCTGGGGGGATTACGGCGAAGTGATCCTGGTATCGGACCGGGAAGAAGCGGTACGGGTCAATGATGAATACGCACCGGAGCATCTGGAAATCCTTGCTGCGGACCTGGACTGGTGGTTGAAAACTTTGACCAATTACGGGTCATTGTTTCTGGGCGAAGAAACCACCGTGGCATACGGAGACAAGACATCCGGCCCCAACCATATTCTGCCCACCAAAAAGGCGGCCCGGTATTCCGGTGGCCTGAATGCCGGGAAGTTTATCAAAACATTGACCTACCAGCGCCTCACCCGGGAAGCCAACCGGCAGATCGGGCCGGTATCTGCAAGGATCTCCCGGCTGGAAGGCATGGAAGGACATGCCAGGACTTCCGACATCCGGATGAAGAAATTTTTTCCGGGAGAAACCTTTGACCTGACCGGAGCGTGAAACCCATGAAACGTATTGACCAGTTATTTGATATCAGCGGCCATGTGGCACTGGTTACCGGGGGCAGCTCCGGTATCGGCCGGGCCATTGCATTCTGTCTGGCTGAGGCGGGTGCAGCCGTGATTCATGTAGCCCTGCCCAGTGAAGAAACGGCCTTGAAAGAGGCAGTGGCGGATGTTGATCGCCTTAAACGCAAATCCGCATATCTGACCTGCGATGTCTCCGACATGGATGCGCTGGCAAAGATGGCCGAAAAGTCGTCATCCTTTTTCGGCCCACCGGATATCCTTGTCAATGCCGCCGGTATCAACCTGCGCCAGCCCTGTGATGAGATCAGCTCCGACACCTGGGACCGGCAGCTGGATATCAATCTGAAGACCCCGTTTTTTCTCGCCCGCCACCTGGTTCCCGGGATGCAGAAAAACGGGTGGGGCAAAATTATCAATATCGCCTCCCTTCAGTCAGAAAGAGCATTTCCCAACAGTGTTCCCTATGGCGCTTCCAAAGGCGGTGTGATGCAGCTGACCCGGGCTATGGCAGAAGCCTGGTCCAAAGACGGCAGCGGCATCACCTGCAACGCCATCGGACCCGGCTTTTTCAAAACCGGGCTGACATCTGTACTGTACGATCAGAAAGAGGTGATCGATGCGCTGGCCCGGCAGACCATCATCGGCCGAAACGGCGAGCTGGATGATGTAAAAGGGGTATCCATCTTTCTGGCGTCCCCGGCATCAGATTACATTACCGGGCAAACCATTTATTTGGATGGGGGCTGGACAGCCAAGTAAATCGCTTCATGGCACATAATTTTCAGACGGTTGCCCCGGATTCGTTCCAGGGCAACCTGTCACGAAAAGATTACACACCATTTTTTCCTGTCCGGCTTTGGACATTATTCATTTATCAACACCACTGGCATCATGGATCTCAGTGGACTGGGAAGGAAACAGATCATGAAAGCACTCGTCTACACTGATACCAATGAAATTGTCTACCGGAATGAACCGGCACCCATACTTGAACCGGGCGATGTTCTATTAAAGGTTGAGGCCACCGGCATCTGTGGATCGGACATGCATGCCTACCATGGAAAGGACCCGCGGCGAACCCCGCCGCTGATCCTGGGACATGAAGTGGCAGGCACCATCGCCTCGGGTCCCCGGGAAGGCGTGCGTGCCGTGATCAACCCGCTGATCACCTGCGGTACCTGCGGGTATTGTGACACCGGATTTTCCAACCTGTGTAACCAGCGGGAACTAATCGGAATGCGTATCCCTGGTGCATATGCCGAGTATACCAAAGTCCCGGAAAGAAATCTCATTCCTATTCCCCACCGGCTGGGATTTATCAAGGCCAGTCTGGCGGAACCTACAGCCACGGCCCTGCACGCGTTAAACCTGGCCAGGATGAAATCCTTTCGTCCTCTGGCCGAACTCAAGGTGCTGGTAATCGGTGGCGGCGCCATTGGCATGCTCACTGCTTTACTGCTAAAAGGGTATGGATGTGATGACATCCTTCTAGCTGAAACCAATGACCTGAGAGGAAAATCCGCCGCCGATCATACCGGATGCCAGGTATTCAATCCGGTGAATTCTTTGGAAGGGCCGGACAGTTATGACCTGGTGCTGGACTGTGTGGGGGGTGAAAAAACAAGGACCCTGGCAATCACCGCAGTCAAGTCCGGCGGAATATTTGTCCATATCGGTCTGATGGATGCTCTGGACGGCCTGGATATCCGGAAAATCACCCTGTCTGAAATCACCTTGATCGGCGTATACTGCTATACTGCCGCAGATGTCAGGGCCGCAGTGAAAGCCATCGACACCGGACTGGTGGGGGATCTGACATGGGTGGAAACCCGGCCTCTATCCCAGGGTAGTCAGGCATTTTCAGATCTGGATGAAGGGTTGACTGCTGCAGCAAAGATCGTTCTGCTGCCAGACAGCTGACAAAGAATTAATGCAATCCGTTGCCAGAACGGTTCCAGCCTGTGGTTTTGCCAAACAATGTCTCATCTGATGGAACCTGGTATGCTCTCATTTTCATACCAGATGCAGCCAGGCAGAAAAGGAGAATGCGGATAATAGCGTAGACACGGAAATGGCAGTAGCTGCAAATTCCACATCCCCGTTCATTTCTACTGCCATGACATAGCTGACGGTGGCTGACGGCGTAGCCAGCATAATCAATCCGGGCAGGTACAGATTCGCAGGCTGATCCCACATGGTGTAAAATATAAGTCCGAGGGCCGGCAGCAGACCCAGCTTGATGATTGAAACCGGCAGCACCCGTGTCAGTTGGATTTTGATCAGATTAAAGTTCAAGGTGGCACCGATTAGCAGAAGGGCAAGGGGCAGGGCCATGCCACTGAAAATATCCAGGGTCCGTGATACAACCATGGGCAAAGCAGCACCGGTCAGAGAAAAAATGATACCGGCACCGGCTGAAAGCATCATAGGATGACCCAGGATTTTGGATACCATCCTACCAACATTTTTCCCGACAGAATCCTTGCCTCCGTAAAGGATCAGAATAAACACGGAAAGCAGGTTTTGAAAAATCATGATAAAGCCCAAAAGAAGGCTGGCACTGATAAATCCTGCCTGATCCAGGTAGTAATAGGCCACTGCCAGCCCAAGATAGCCCAGATTCCCGTGATAACCGCACTGTACAAATGTTCCAAGGCAACGGTATGGAACATGGCACAAGCGGCCCAACAGCCATGTCACCCCAAACGAGGTACCTACCGCCGCCAGGGTGCACCCCATGACAACGGGATGAAAATCGGTTTTCAACGACCCTTTGGCAATGGCGGCAAACACCATGGCGGGAATGGCAAAATAAAACACCAGGCGGTTGGCCGGTCCTGTAAACTCCGTCGGTATGAAACCTTTGCGCCGGGCCAGCCACCCTGTGAGAATGACACTGAATATGGGGATGATGGTGTTAAGAATCTGCATTGGGTTTGATATGATACTGCTGCATGAGACGGTAGAGATGGCCCCTGGAAAGACCTGATATCCTGCAGGTTTCTTTGATGTCTGCCCTGGTGAAGGCCAGCAGATGCTGCAGATAGGCGGCTTTTGTGTTTTCAATGTGGTCTTTGAGGGGAAGTATGGTTTCCGGGGATTCCTGAGCGGATATCCGGGGTTTTTCTGCCGGACTGCCGGCATCGCCTCTGGCTGCGAATTTATGCCGGATGGTAAAAGCGCGGATATGTTCCGGCAGGTGGTGGGGAAACAAAGTGGCCCCGTCCCCTGCTTCCGCACACACCAGATCCAGGGTATTGAACAGTTCTCTCACATTTCCCGGCCAGTCGTAAATCTGCAGCTCGTCAACAAATGCCCGGGACATATGGCAGACATTTTTGGGAAAAAACCCATTCTGCCGGTTGATATGGTGCAAAGCAAGCACAGCCACATCCCGTCCCCGCTCTTTTAAGGGGGGCAGGTGAATGTTCATGGAAACGATTCTGAAAAACAGATCTTCCCTGAATTTTTTTTCTTTTACCATATCCTCCAGATTGCGGTGGGTGGCACATATCAACCGGAAATCGCTGTTTACCTCGGTTTTCCCCCCCAGGGGCCTGAATTTTTTTTCCTGCAGGGCCCTGAGAAATTTTTTCTGGACATCAAAGGGAAGCTCTCCTATCTCATCCAGAAACAGGGTGCCTTTGTCCGCCATTTTCATCAACCCTGTTTTTTCCATATCCGCACCGGTGAAGGCCCCTTTTGCATGACCGAAAATCGTACTTTCCACCAGATGCTCGGGCAGGGCCGCACAATCCACCACCACAAACTCAGCAATGGCGCGTTTGCTGTTGGCATGGATGGCTTTGGAAAAAAGCTCTTTTCCAGTGCCGGTCTCGCCGGTTACCAGCACCGGGATATCACTGTCCGCCGATTTGGCGACCTGTTCCAGACAGTATGAAATCCCGCGGCTTTCACCGATGATGCCTTCCCGGTTGAGGGGTTCTCTGGGATGTCTGGCCTGTTTCTGGCGGCGGTATTCCACCGCCCTTTCCAGGGCAAATCGAAAATTCCTGGAAGAACCGGTTTTGGAAATATAATCCCATGCCCGGGATTTCATGGCAATTTCCGCGCCGTCAACATTTTCATCCCCGGTGATAATGATAATCTCGGGTGCTGATGGATGCTGCCGGATCTTATCGATGGCCTCAAGGCCGTTGCCGTCGGGCAGGTGCACATCCAGAAAAAGGATATCCACGCTGTGTGAAAAAATTTTTGACAGGCCCTGTTGCAGGGTCAGTTCATAAGCAACATCATACCCCATGCCGGTAAAAATTTTGGACAGGAACCTGCACACCTGTTCATCATCATCAATTATCAGTACATCCGTCATTCTGGTATCATTTTTGTCCATTGTCCTGACTATCCGTTATTTATTCACTGCCGGTGCCGTCACTGCCAGTGTCGTCATCATGATAAAACTCAGCATAATGTTTTTTCAGACACTCCTGGCAGATGCCGTGGCTGAATTTTGCATCGGAATGCTTGTCCAGGTAGCTTTCTATCTGGTTCCAGTATCCCTGGTCATCCCTGATTTTTTTGCAGTGGGAGCAGATGGGCAACAGCCCGCTGAGCTGCTTCACATTTGCCAGGGCCTTTTCCAGTTTTTGTCTCGTCTTTTTCAGTTCCGTGACATCGGTTATCATCAACAGCAGTTCCGCTTTATCCGGTCCTTCATTGTCCTGCTTTTCAATGTGGGAAGCGGCTTCCATCTGCACATGGCATATTTTGCCACTTCCTGTAACAATATCTGCCGCGATCTGTTTGCCGGAGGGATTTTTGAAAAATGCCGTAAACCGTGCCCTGAAAACAGCGGCATCTTTTCGGGTCAGCAGATCGGCAAAAGCCAGGCCTTTTTTGGTGATGTCCGTGTGCTGGAGCAGGTGCGCAAACGTGGAATTGACCTGTTTGATAATACCGGCACTGTCCAGGATCACATATCCCACCGGTGCATTGTCAAACAGGCTGACATACCGATTTCTGGTATCTTCCATGGATTTTTGGACATGTCTGAGTTCTTCATTCTGGATTTCCAGCTCTATCTGGTGGATCTGCAGTTCTTCAGCCAGGTTGCGGACCTCTTTTTCACTCATGTCCCCAAGTTTTTCCGATGGATGATCGTGCCGTTTTTCCGCCTGTTGCCGCAATCTTTTCTTGTACGCTTCCGGTGCCATCCTTTGTTGCTCCTGCTGATGTATTGTATCACATTCCTGTTTTCATCTGTCCTGTGTCTGTGTTTTCCTCTGCTGTGATATGGTGTCGGTGATATCTTCAAACATGGCAAACACCTGAAACGGTCTGTCTTCTCCCTCATTGAATTCAGGGATGGCATCCACCTGTATCCATCTGTGTTCCTGCAGCCGGGGATGAAACACCCCCATGACAAACTGCCTGACCGGTCTGCCGGTTTCCAGTGCCTTCATTGACGGATGCTCGGACCCGGGAAGTTCTGATCCGTCTTCTTTCAGGGCCCTCCATTCCGGATCCATGGAGGTTCTGCCGTTCATCTGGTCAAGGGTCAGGCCCAAAATTTTTTGTGCTGCAGGATTGGCGGAAATGATCCGGCCGTCTGCACGCTGGTATACCACTCCCTGGTGCATTCTTTCAAAAAGAGTATTGTATTTCAACTGGGCTTCTTCCAGCCTGATACACATTTTCTGCTGGTCTGTGATATCTTCAAAACTGACGGCCAGCTTGTTTTCCGGCAAAGCAAATGCCACCACCCGGTAGATGCCTGAATGGGCATCATCCTCATATGTCAAATCATCCAGGCGGCAGGGTTTTTTGGTATGCAGGGCCTGTTTGAATTTGTCATAAATCCCCAGCGCCTTTGCCCTGGGCCAGATCCGGTCAAAGGATTTTCCCTGCCATTGGGAAAGGGTAATACCAGTCAGTTCCCGGGCCTTTGGATTGGCACTTTCCAGAATCAGGTCACCGGCCTGGTTTTCTGTATAAATGAACAGGCCCGCCGGCATATGGGCCACAATATCACTGGATATTTTCCGGGTCTGGATCAAATCTTTTCTGGTCTGGTCCAGCTCCGTGGTATCCACAAAGGTCAGCATGAACCCGGCATAGGTATCCGGCCCGATGTGATAGGGCAGAATATGGATCAGATAGGTAAGATTTTCGCGGTCTTTTTTTTCAAAGGAGATCCCCTTTTTGCTCTGCTGGACGGTCTGCACCGCTGCAAATGCATCAAAATCGATGAGATTGTGGGACAAGTGGCTGATGGGCCTTCCCATATCCTTGTCCAGGATATGGAATATTTTCGTAATGCCCGGCGAATATTTGCGGATTTCATAGTTTTCATCCAGGATCATCACCTCGATGCCGGAGCTTGACAGCAGGTTTTCCACATCATTGCTCATCTGTGTCAGCTCGATGATCTTGGACTGGTATTCTGAATTGACCGTGATCAGCTCTTCATTGGTGGACTGCAGCTCTTCGTTGGTGGACTGCAGCTCTTCATTGCTGGCCAACAGTTCCTCATTGGTGGCCTGGAGTTCTTCATTGGAAGTTTCCAGCTCCTCGATGGTGGCCTGGAGATTTTCATTGGAAAACTGGAGTTCCTGCTCAAGATCGGCGATTCTCTGCTGGACATCCGCCTCGAGATCATAGGTTTCAATGGTATTTACGTCTGTGTTTTCCTGCTTTTTGGTCTCTTCAAAAAACACCGCCACCAGCGGATCGGTGGTTTTCTGGTCCGGCAGGGGCAGGATGCGCAGCCGCACGGTCCTGGTGTTGTTTTTCTGCTTGATCTTCACATTGGAATACACCAGCTGCTCTTTTGTTCTGAACACCTTCTGTATTCCTGTGGCCAGGGGAATGGCAAGCTCTTTTACCGCCATTTTCGTGATATCATACACCACCCTGCCTGAAGGCACCTGAAAATAGTCCCGTGTTTCACCAAAAATATGCAGCACCTCCATCTGCTGGTTCACGACGGCGGAAAGGGGCAGGTATTCATCTTCCAGGGCCCGCACATACCGGTCCATAAGGTTGGTGGCATCAGCCGGATGCTGCCTGCGGCGCTCTCTGTAGGGGAATGAAAATGGTTGGGGCGCTTTGTCTTTTTTTTCATCTTTTTTTTCGTGTGTTGCCACCGTATCTGTCATCGGCACATCCGGGGAAAGCTTGCCCCGGGACCGGTAAATTTTATATTTCTGGTGCACGGTTTCAAAACAGTCGGTCATGTTGCCGATGGTTTCACTGGTCCCCAGAAACAGGATCCCGCCCGGGTTCAAAGAAAAATTGAACATGCGCATGGCCTTTTCCTGGAGCACCGGCTGCAGGTAGATCAGCAGGTTTCTGCAGGAGATCAGATCGATTTTTGTAAAAGGCGGGTCCATCACCAGGTTGTGCTGGGCAAACACGACCATTTCCCTGATATTTCTGGCAATCTGATAATTGTCGCCCTTGCGGTAAAAATACTTTCCCAGCAGCCGCGGGGTCAGATCCGCAGCAATACTTTCCGGATACACCCCGTTGCCCGCCTGCATCACCGCATCCCGGTCCAGGTCGGTGGCAAAAATTTTGATGTCTCTGTTTTCACCGGTTTTTTCCATCACCTCTTTGGCCAGAATCGCAAGGGTATAAGCTTCTTCACCGGTGGAACAGGCCGTGACCCAGAACCGGATCTCCCGGTTTTTGGTAGCGCTGATCAACTGTGGCAGGCAGGTTTCCATCAGCTCTTTCATGGCCTCCGGGTCCCTGAAAAAACTGGTGACCCCGATGAGCAGCTCCCGGTACAGGGTCATGATCTCCACCGGATATTTTTGTATGTACCGGACATAATCATCCAGGTCATTGATCTGGTTGACACTCATTCTGCGCTCGATGCGCCGGGAGATGGTGGACGGCTTGTAATAGGTGAAATCCACCTTGGTACGTTCCCGCAGTTCCGAAAATATCCGGGTAAGCCCTTTCTGGTCTTTGATGAGATTCCTGGATTTTTCTTTTCCCGCCACATAGGGATGGTCGATATAGGCCAGCAGCTGGGCCGGCATTTTTTCAGGGGGGAGAACAAAATCCGCGACCCCGGTGGAGATGGCGGCCCGGGGCATGCCGTCAAATTTGGCCGTGGTGTCATCCTGGACCATGACCATACCGCCCTGCTCTTTGACCGCCCGCACCCCCCTGGTGCCGTCACTGCCGGTACCGGACAAAATAATGGCAATGCTCCGATCTGCCTGGTCTTCTGCCAGAGATTTCAAAAAGATGTCTATGGGCAGGTTTACCCCGGGGATATTGTCTTTTTCCCTTAAGACCAGTTTGCCGTGAAAAATGGTCAGATTTTTTTTGGGAGGGATCATATAAATATTATTGGGCTTCACCTGCATGCCGTCGGTACACCTGTGCACGGGAATTTTTGTCTTCTTGGACAACAGCTCCACCATCAGGCTTTTGTAATCCGGAGACAGGTGCTGAATGACAATAAATGCCAGGTTGCTGTCTTCTGGCATATGCGAAAAAAAATCTTCAATGGCTTCCAGCCCACCGGCAGATGCGCCGATACCCACATAGTGAAACCCAGGTTTCGGTGTTTTGTCTTTTTCCATTTTCCAATTCTTTTTATTAAAATTCAGGTTTGCCGCAATCTTTATTAAAATTGAGATGTTCACCATAGCATGAATAGGAATATTTTTTAAAGCCTAATCTTTCACATCATCACGCTGATGTGAGATCAGCAGGTTTTGCTGGAAAAATCAGATCTTCTTCCTATTATTTTTGGGTTTGGCCCGCCGGGTGGGCACGGCTGACAAGGGATCATCCGGCCAGCAATGTCTGGGATACCGTCCTGCAAGATCCTTTTTCACCTCTTTATAGGTATTTTTCCAGAAATTTTCCAGATCCCGGGTCACCTGTACCGGCCGGCCTGCAGGAGAAAGCAGGTGAAGGGTCACGGGAATGTTTCCGTTTGCCACAGCCGGGGTTTTTGTCATGCCGAACAGTTCCTGAAGCCGCACCGCCAGGACAGGTGATTCCAGGAGTGTATGGCCGTCCGTATAGGCCACAGGGATACGGGAACCCGATGGCACCATGATATGGGTGGGGGCCTGATCATCGATGCGTTTGCGGTCATCCCGGGATAAAAGGCACATCAGCGCAGCGGTCAGGGCGATCTGTTTGAGATCCCGGGCGGACCGTGCATGGGTAAGAAACGGCCCCAGCCAGGCAGACAGGTTTTCCGACAAAGCCTGGTCAGAAAGGTCCGGCAGACGGGTGATCCCGCCATGTTCCCGCAGAAAACACACCCGGTGGCGCAGGTGCATCAGCTTGCGGGTCCAGGGAAGCGAATCCAGTCCCATCTGAAGAATGCCCTGGATCATGGCGGCCTGGACCGCATCCGGATCCGGGTCCGGCAAGGGGGTCTGTCGGATCAGCAGTTTTCCGTAAAGGGTTTCGCGCATGGCCTGCACCAGTTTTCTGTCCGGGTCCCACGCCACAAGAT
>Ga0102940_1000984_pt1 | contig 18904 bp, 17 predicted proteins | sample SalPonR2_C_D1_MG_FD_78215 | JGI IMG/M metagenome (GOLD analysis project Ga0102940, IMG submission 78215) | Salt pond soil microbial communities from South San Francisco under conditions of wetland restoration - Salt Pond MetaG R2_C_D1_MG | ecosystem: Environmental > Aquatic > Marine > Intertidal... | reverse complement strand
CGGCCCGAGATCTTTCGGGGCCGGTTTTCGTAACTTTTTTTAGTCAAGTAACTGATCACCTGTATCCGGTTCTGTATTCCGGTATGTCTGCTGGCCCCTCCGGATCTGACGGTCCGTTCACAGTACACCAACAGGGGCTCCCCATAGTAGTGTGTACCCAGCTATAGCAAATATCCAGCAAAAAAGAAATCTCCCTTGACAGAGACCTGAATCCGGGTTCAAGATAGGGGATCACTACCAGTATCAGGAGCCGGCCCATGAAACGGGGAAAAAAAATCATTTTTGTGTCCCATTGCCTGTTGAACGCCAATGTCAAGGTGATGGGCCTGGCCGCCCACCCGGGTGCGGTCAGGGAACTGGTCTGTTTTCTGATGGACCATGACACCGCCATGGTGCAGCTTCCCTGCCCGGAATCTGAAATTCTGGGGCTGTGCCGCTGGGGCCATGTGAAAGACCAGCTGTCATACCCGTTTTTTAAAGACCGCTGCCGGCGCCTGCTGGCCCCGTTCATTCGCCAGATTCACATGTACCGGGATAACGGCTATTTTCTCAAAGGGGTCATCGGCGTAGACGGCAGCCCCAGCTGCGGGGTACATAAAACCTGCCGGTCAACTCGGTGGTCCGGTGATTTTCTGGACAAAGAAGACACCTGGGAAAAAATTCAGAGCCTGGAATGGCGGGCTGAACCCGGCATTTTTATAGAAATATTCCAGGCACTGCTGAGGGAAAACAACCTGTCTCTGGATTTTTTCGCGGTGGATGAAACCGAGATCAACGCTTCCCTTTCCAGTCTCTTCCAGACACTTTCACCCCTTCTGAAAGGGTAACCGGGATCTAACCACAGTGACAAACTTTCTGGCCTGCTATCATTTTTTTCTATAGATCTACTTGTTTCCATCAATATTAACTATTTGACTGAATAGACTCCGACCCATAAAATTCTCATTTTCAAAGGGGATGTAAATCGGACGCCTGCCGATGACCGGCGGCACCCAAAAAATATTAATCCAACGATGAAAGGAACACCGTTATGAAGAAAAACCTGTTTATCTCATTGATCCTGGCCCTGGCCGTCATTGCTGCCACCTGGAACCTTGCCGCAGCCGGGGACAGCCAGTGGTCGAAAATCGAACAAAGCGACAGCATCACCGTGGGCAACTGCCCGGAATACCCACCCTTTTCATTCAGGAATACCAGCGGACAGGTGGAAGGGTTTGACTCTGATTTTGCCCGGGCACTGGGAAATGCCCTGGGGGTTGAGGTGGTCATGAAGGATACGGCCTGGGAAGGCCTGGTTGCCGGCATGAAAAAAGGGGATCACGACATCATCATCTCCTGCATGTCCCCGGAGGAAGCCACCCAGGCATCCGACAGCGTGAACATGAGCAAACCTTACTACCGCCTCAGTGAAATCATCGTCACCCGGTCCGATGTCACGGACATCACCGCCAAGGAAGACCTGGCCGGCAGAATCGTGGGGGTCCAGGCCAACAGCACCAGTGAGGTGGCAGGTGACAGCCTGGCGGACATGGGCATCAACGTCAAAGATATCCGGCGCTACAACCGCAACTCCGAAGCGCTCATCGACCTGAAGAACAAGCGGGTGGATGCCGTGGTGGTGGGATTTGCCTATGCCGCCACCAAGGTCAATGACAGCCCGGACCTGAAAATCATCAATGACCCGGTGCGGTCCGTGGATATCGTGGTGGTCCTGGATCACGGGGAAGATGCACTGACGGAAAAGATCAACCAGGCCATCGACACCGTGAAGTCCAACGGAAAATTTGACCGTATCCATGACAAATGGCTGGCCCTGTAGCAGACCATGTCCCTTGATTTTTCGTTTCTGATACCCTACCTCCCCCAGCTGGCAGCGGCTGCCCGGGTTACTCTCACCATCGGCGTGTTCTCCTTTGTGCTGGCCCTGGTCGTTTCCGTGCTGGTGGGGGTGCTTCGGTCCGGGCGGCTGCCCTGGATCGTGAATTTCCTGCTGGGGATCTACGTGGAGATCTTCAGGAACACGCCGCTGCTGATCCAGCTGTTTTTCATCTACTACGGCCTGCCCACCTTCGGCATTGTCCTGACCCCTGTCACGGCGGCGGTAATCGGCCTGTCCCTGAACTCCGGGGCCTATATGTCCGAAGTGGTACGGGCTGCCATCAGCTCGGTGAACAAAGGGCAATACGAGGCTGCCTTCTGCCTGGGGTACAACCGGTATCAGGTATTTCTCCATATCGTTCTGCCCCAGGCCTTCCGCATAGCCTTACCCACCCTGATGAACTACTTCACCACCATGATCAAAGAAACCTCCCTGGTCTCGGTTTTGTCCATTGCAGAGCTCACCCGGGTGGGCAGCCAGATTTATGCCCGGACCCTGAGTCCTTTTGAGATCTATATCACCATCGGGGCTGTCTATTTTGTCATGACCTACAGTGTGGCACTGCTTTGCCGGTGGGTTGAAAAAAAGGGAATCAAATGGACCCCCTGATCCGTGTGGACCGCATCAGCAAATCCTATGGCAGCCATATGGTTCTCAACGATATCAGCCTGGAAGTCCGCCAGGGCGAAATCCTGGCGGTCATTGGTCCCTCCGGCGCCGGGAAAAGCACCTTTATCCGGTGCCTCAACGGACTGGAACAGGTGGACAGGGGATCTGTAACCGTGGCCGGCCAGCCCGTCACCTCCGTCACCAGCGTGGCAGGCCGGGTGGGCATGGTGTTCCAGCAGTTCAACCTGTTCCCCCATTACACGGCCATTGACAATATCGCCGCCCCATTGCGGACCATCAAGAACATGCCCCGCCCCCAGGCCCGTGACCGGGCCGCCGAACTGCTGGAGTCGGTGAAACTGGCGGACAAGGCCGGTCAGTATCCGTCCACCCTGTCCGGTGGGCAGCAGCAGCGCCTGGCCATTGCCAGGGCCCTGTCCATGTCCCCGGACATCATGCTGTTTGACGAACCCACCTCTTCCCTTGACCCGGAACTGGCCCATGAGGTGTTTGACACCATTCAGGCCCTGGCCCGCAGCCACATGACCCTGGTGCTGGTCACCCATCAGATGAACATGGTGAAAAATTTTGCTGCCCGGGTATTGTTTCTGGAAAACGGGGCCATCTTTTTTGACGGCACCTTCGATGCCCTGACCACTGCCGCAGACCCGCGAATCAGACAGTTCTTAAAAAAAATATACCCTTGATCCCAATGGTACCATCTGTCGGATATCCCTTTGATATTGCATTTCGTCACTTCAACAAGCGGTTTAAACAACAGACCGTTCTGCAAGAGATTACCTGTGATGCCGACTCCAGTGAACGGTTCTCCATCATGGGACCGTCCCGGGCGGACAAAACCACCCTGCTCAATATCATGGCCGGCCTGTGATCTCTGGAGAAACCATACTGGATGCGGGCATCGGGCCGGTGTTCAGGACAGGCGTACCGGTATCCTGTGTTCCGCAAGATGGGCCTTGACATCGGCAATCGGGACCTCTTTTCTGTGAAAAATCCCGGCTGCCAGGGCTGCATCCGCTCTGGTTTCAGTAAACACCTCTGAAAAGTGGTCCGCGCACCCGGCACCGGAAGACGCGATCACCGGAATGGTCACCGCCTGCTTCACAGCCCGGATCAGTTCCAGGTCAAATCCGGCCCCAGTACCGTCCCGGTCGATGCAGTTGAGCAGGATTTCGCCGGCTTCCAATGCTTCACAGGCTTTGGCAAGGGTCACGGCATCCAGGTCCACGGCAGTCCGCCCCCCCTGGACCGTGCACTGGTACCAGCAATACTTTTCCCCTTTGGGACCGGGAATCCGGGTGTTGATGACATGGTGGCCGTTGGCATCTTCCGGTGCGGCCACATACACCCGTCTGGGATCGATGGAGATCACCACAGCCTGGGCCCCGTATACCCGGGAGATCTGTTCGATGGCGCTGAAGCCGGTTTTTTTGCCGGTGTCCACAAAGGCTTTGGCAATGTGCACCGCATCACTGCCGATGGAGATCTTGTCCGCACCAGACCTGAAATACCGGGCTGCCACTTCCAGAGCGGTGTAGTGCCGACCTTGGGCATCGGTATAATCCTTGATCCCGCCGCCGATGGTCAGGGGCACGAACACGTTTTTGGAGGTTTCTTCCAGCACCCGGATCATGGGCAGGTCTGCCAGGGGAAAATCCCGGAATCCGGTGATGTTCAGAAAGGTGATCTCATCGGCCCCTTCTTCGTAATACCGCCGGGCCAGGTCCACGGGTTTGCCCAGGTTCCGGACACCGCCGCTGCCGCCGGCATCCGCCTTTTCTCTGACATCATACTGGTCCCCCTTGGTCACCACCAGGTCCCCCTGGTCGTTGGACCGGACATCCAGACAGGCGATAATCCGTTTGGAAAGCCCGCATCCCGGAATATCCACCCGGCCGCAAGGGGTGAAGTCCGGCAGCCTGATGAAGTTTTCCAGCAGCTGCATTCCGTTTTTTCCGCTTTTTTCCGGATGAAACTGGGTACCGATGATATTGCCCTGCTGAACGGCACTGGCAAATGCATAGTCATAGGTGGTGGTGGTCAGCACTACGGATGGATCATGGGGCACCAGGTGAAAAGAATGCACAAAATAGAACCGGGCATCCGGCCCGACCCCCTGCATCAAGGGTGAGTCCTGCTTGAGGTGAATGCCGTTCCACCCCATGTGGGGGACGGAGCGGTTTGTCTTGAACCGCTCCACCCGGCCCTGGAAAAAACCGATGGACTCCGTGTTGGACAGATCCTCCTCACTGCCCTGGAACAGGGCCTGCATCCCCAGACAGATGCCGAAAAACGGCCGGTTGGAAGCCAGATACTCACGCAGCGGTTTCATATACCCCTTGCGGTTGAGCACCTGGATCATGTTTTCATAATTGCCCACCCCGGGAAAAATGATCTTTTCCGCCGACAAAATGTCTTCCGGGGAAGTCACGGTGTTCAGGGTGCCCCCCAGCTTTTCCACGGCATTTCTCACACTGCGCACATTACCTGCGCCATAATCCAATAAAGTTATCATCTGTTGTTCTTTCAACTTTTCGTCAACACGCGTTCATCAAATCCCATACTTCATGACCCTGATCCACTTAGTGATCTTCGTGCCCTTCGTGTTCTTCGTGGTAAAATCCAGCCACATCATTGTCATGACCTTGTGTTTAAAAATCAATACTCCCGGGGGTTCTGGGAAAGGGTATCACGTCCCGGATATTGGTGATGCCGGTGACCATCATCAAAAACCGTTCAAATCCCAGGCCGAACCCGGAATGGGGCACCGAACCATACCGCCGGGAATCCAGGTACCACCAATAGGGTTCTTTGGGCATTTTCATCTGATCCATGCGCAATTCCAGGACATCCAGGCGCTCTTCCCGCTGGCTGCCGCCGATGAGCTCCCCGATGCCGGGGACCAGCAGATCCAGGGCTGCCACGGTTTTTCCGTCATCATTGATGCGCATGTAAAAGGGTTTGATCTCTTTGGGATAGTCAAACAAAAACACCGGTTTTCCCACATATTCTTCCGCCAGGAACCGCTCATGCTCTGACTGAAGATCTGTGCCGTAGCTGACCGGATAGGTAAATTTCTTTTGGGATTTTTCAAGAATACCTATGGCTTCGGTATAGGGCATTCTCTCAAAGGTTTTGCCTGATAAGGTCTCCAGTCGGCCGGCCAGGCCCTTGTCCACAAATTTTGCAAACAGGTCCAGGTCCTCTGTGCAGGCGGTGAGGGCATGGTTCACCAGATATTTCACCAGTTCCTCTCCATGGTCCATGCTGCCGGACAGATCACAGAATGCCATTTCCGGCTCCAGCATCCAGAATTCGGCCACATGCCGGCTGGTGTTGGAATTTTCCGCCCGGAAGGTGGGACCGAAGGTGTAGACATCCCCCAAGGACAGGGCAAACATCTCGGCAGACAACTGCCCGGATACGGTGAGGTTGGATTCCTGGCCGAAAAAATCCTGTGAAAAATCCATTTTTCCCTGTTTTGAAACTGCATCCGGATCCAGGCTGGTGACACGGAACATCTCCCCGGCCCCTTCACAGTCCGATCCGGTGATAACCGGCGAGGTCAGGTAAAAAAAGCCTTTTTCTCTGTAAAACCGGTGGACGGCATGCACCATCTCCGACCGGATCCGAAAGGCGGCCCCGAATTTGTTGGTTCTGGGCCGCAGATGGGCGATGGTGCGCAAAAACTCATCTGAATGCCGTTTTTTCTGCAAAGGATAGGTGTCCGGCGCCAGGCTGATGATCTTCACATCTGCCGCCTGGATCTCCCATTTCTGGCCCTTGCCCGGGGATGCCACCAGCTCTCCTTCAACCACCACGGCAGACCCGGTGGTGATGCCCTGGATTTCTGTATAATTGGCCAGTTCGCTGCCAGCCACCACCTGGATGTTTTTCAGACAGGAGCCGTCATTGATCTCCATAAAAGAAAATCCTTTGGCATCGCGCCGGGTCCGCACCCATCCTTTTATCAGCACCTTTCCCGGGGAGGTGTCATACCCGGTGAGCTGGTTGATTTTTGTTCTTTTCATTGCCATATCCTGGAAATAATTATATATTAAAAAATTTGGGTAATCTAATGCCACACAAACACTATTATTTTTAATTTCCGTATCATGCATAGACAAAATTATCAAGACATCCTTGGGCTGGTCCAGTCCCCCACCCGGTATGCAGGCAATGAAATCAATACAATAAAAAAGGATCTGGATCAGGTGGATCTGACATTTGCCCTTGTGTTTCCGGACCTGTATGAAATCGGCACCTCCCATTTCGGTCTCCAGATCCTGTATTCTATTCTGAACCGGGAAAAAAATATAGCTGCAGAGCGGTTTTTCACCCCGGCCCCGGACCTGGAAGCCCTGATGGCTTTAAAAAACATCCCCTGTCTGTCCATGGAATCCAGAAAACCCCTGGCAAAATTTGATATCATCGGTTTCAGCCTGCTCTACGAGCTGAACTTCACCAATATCCTGACCATGCTTGCTTTGTCCGGAATCCCCTTTTTTGCCAGGGACCGGGACCAGACATTTCCCCTGGTCATCGGCGGCGGCCCCTGCGCATTCAACCCCGAACCTTTGGCAGATTTTTTTGATGCCTTTGTCATCGGGGACGGAGAAGAAACCGTGCTGGCGGTTTCAAGGGCCGTTATTGCGTTCAGGCAGCAGGGGGATGGCAAAAAATCCACCCTCCTGCAGATGCTGTCTGAAATTGCCGGGGTATATGTGCCACAGTTTTTCACCCCGTTTTTTGATGAAACCGGCTGCCAGAAGCTCTCTTGTCTCCGGGAAGATTATACCCGGGTCAAACGCGCCTTTGTGCCAAAACTGACAAAAGACAATTTTCCCATGGACCCCATTGTGCCCTTTGGCAAGCCGGTGCATGACCGGCTGCGCCTGGAAATTGCCAGAGGCTGTACCAGGGGTTGCCGGTTCTGCCAGGCCGGCATGATCTACCGGCCGGTACGGGAACGATCGGTACCGGACCTGATCCAGATCGCCAAAACCGCACTGGCATCCACCGGGTATGCTGATATTTCCCTTTTGTCTTTGAGCACCGGGGACTACTCCCGGCTGCCGGATCTCATGCAGCAGCTGCTGACCATCAGCCGCAACCAGTGCAATGCCATTTCCCTGCCCTCCATCCGGGCGGAGCGGCTCACCCCCGAGCTGATGGCCCTTATCAAAACCGTGCGCAAAACAGGATTTACCATTGCACCGGAAGCCGGTACCCAGCGCCTGCGGAACATCATCAACAAAAACCTCACAGAAGAGAGCATCCGGGACACGGTGAAAAACGCATTTGATTTGGGGTGGAAACACATCAAGCTGTATTTCATGATGGGCCTGCCCTTTGAAGAAGCCGCTGATATCCAGGGCATCTGCGATCTTTCCAACAGCCTGGCATCCGACTATGCCAAAGGAAAGCGCAGCATCAATGTCAGTGTCACCACCTTTATCCCCAAACCCCACACCCCGTTCCAGCGCCATCCCCAGCTCACCCTGGACGCCACCATGGAGCGCCTGAATTTTTTAAAGAAACACCTGGGCCATCCCAAGGTCAACCTCAAATGGCAGGACCCCTGCATGAGCCTTGTGGAAGGGGTGTTTTCCAGGGGAGACAGAAAATTGTCACAGGTACTGGCAGCAGCCCATGCAAACGGCTGCCGCCTGGACGGATGGAATGATTATTTTGACTTTTCCAAATGGCGCAAATCCTTTGAACAGACCGGCATTGACCCGGATTTTTACACCTCCCGGCACCGGGAAAAAACAGAACCTTTGCCCTGGGAACACATTGATACCGGCGTGTCACAACCGTTCCTGGAAAAAGAGTGGGAAAACGCGGCAAAACAGGCCCTGACACCGGACTGCCGGGAACAGGACTGCACCGGATGCGGGGTCTGCGACTTCAAACAGATCCGCCCGGTTATCTATAATATTGAAACAGGGCCTGTTTCCGGGGAACCGCCCGCCCCCTTGATGGAAGATGCCGCTTTTTCCCAGTATACCGTCTGGTATGCAAAACTGGCGGATGCCCGGTTTTTCGGGCACCTGGAACTGGCCACCATTGTCCAGCGGGCAGTGAGACGGGCCAGTCTGGCAGTGAAATACTCCAAAGGATTCAATCCGTCCATGCGGCTTTCCTTTGACAGTGCCCTGCCTGTGGGAATGGAAAGCGAAGAAGAGATATGTCATATTTTCCTTGACCGGAAACTGGCCCCGGAAACCATTCAGGATGCGTTAAACCGCCAGCTGCCCCCGGGGCTGACAGTGACAGACTGCCGGCGCACCCGCCAGGAGAAGACCAATGCCGCTGCTGCCTGTGTGTATCAGGTGCGGCTGCCGGAAACCAGCCTGGATGCAGACACCGTGGACCGGTTTATGGCAAAAGATGCATTTGTTGTTGAAGATCTGACCAAAAAGGGTAAAATCAGAAAAACCGATTTGCGGCAGTCTGTTGCAGCACTGCACTGGAAAACACCCCATACCCTTGAAATGACCATGCAGCCTTATAACGGCAGGCACATCCGGCCCGGAACCATTCTCAAGCAGTGTTTCAGCCTTACAGATGCCGCTGTCTGCCAGGCGCGGATCAAAAAACGGAAACAAGGATAACCCATGTTAAAAGAGCTAGTTGTAAATGCCGTACCCCATGAAACCCGGGTGGCGCTGCTGGAAAACGGGAATATTGTGGAAGTGTTCATCGAACGGGAAGATGAAACCAGCATTGCCGGCAATATCTACAAAGGCCGGGTCCAGCGGGTGCTTCCCGGCATGCAGGCAGCATTCGTGGACATCGGGTTTGACCAGGCCGCCTTTATTTACGTGGATGATGTGCTGGATACGGAAAGCCACAAAATGTACCAAAAATTTGAACAGGACCAGGATGTGGAGCCGGACACTGAAACAGAGGATGAAGACAGTCTTGCTTTGGAAAAACAATCCTGGAACCTTTTATCACACCCGGATCACAACATAGAAGACCTGCTCACCGAAGGCCAGGAAATCCTGGTCCAGGTATCCAAATCCGCCATCGGCACCAAAGGCCCCAGGGTCACCACCCATATCTCACTGGCAGGCCGGTACATGGTGCTGATGCCCACGGTGGACCATATCGGCATTTCCAAACGCATTGATGATGAGACAGAAAGAACCCGCCTGCGGGAACTGTTGCTGTCAATGCGCACAAACAGTTTCGGATACATTTTCCGGACCCAGTCCCAGGGGGTGAATGCCGCCACCATCAAAAAGGAGATCGATTTTCTCACCAAAACCTGGGAAGACATCCAGAGCAGAAACCGTATCGGCTCAGCCCCTTCCCTGGTGTACAAAGACCTTACCATCACCTTCCGGGCGGTGCGGGATCTTTTGGCCAGCGAGGCGGACAAACTGATCATTGATTCTCCAGTGGAATATGAGCGGGTACAGCAGTTTTTGCAGAAACTGCTGCCGGATGTGCACCTGCATGTGGAACTCTACCAGGGACGCGAATCCATTTTTGATGCCTTCAATATTGAAGGGGATGTGGCCAGGGCGTTGAAAAAAAAAGTGTGGCTCAAATCCGGGGGATATATTGTCATAGAACAGACCGAGGCCCTGGTGGCCATTGATGTAAACACCGGCCGATATGTGGGCAAACACAATTTTGATGAAACCATCCTCAAGACCAACCTGGAGGCGGTCAAGGAGATTGCCTACCAGATCCGGCTGCGCAACATCGGGGGCATCATCATCATCGATTTTATCGACATGAAAAAAGAGTCCCACAAGGAAAAAGTGATGTCCCAGCTCAATGAGGCCATGAAAAAAGACAAAAGCCAGACCAATATCCTGCCCCTGACCGAGCTGGGCCTTGTCCAGATGACCCGCAAAAGGACCCGGCGCAACCTGACCCGCACCCTATGTGAACCCTGTTTCTACTGCAACGGCAACGGCCACCTTTTGTCCAAAAAATCCATCTGTCACAAAATTTTTCGGGACCTTGTCTCAGAAGCTGGGGATATCATTGGCAACCGGTTCACGGTAAAAGTGCACCCGGAAATTGCCCAGCTGCTCCATGGCGGGGAAAAACATTTGATCACCTCCCTGGAAAACCAGTTTTCCAAACCGATTGCCATCTATCCGGAACCCCATTACCACCTGGAAGAATACCATATTTTTGAATCACTTGTGAAATGATGATGATTCAATTGTTGACTTTTATACCGAAAAAAAATATTATATCATGTTTATTGAAGATCGTTGGTAAACCCAATAATAACCAGATTCATTTAAGGACACGCATTTTATGAAAAGAACATTTCAGCCGAGCAATCGGAAAAGAACCAGAAAACACGGATTCCTCAAACGAATGTCCACACCGGGCGGAAAACGCATCATCCGTGCCAGACGGGCAAAAGGCAGAAAAAGGCTGGCATTGTAAAAAGGAGTTGATTGACGGAATTTTCTTTACCCAAAGCGGTGAGGCTCAGGAAACGGGCCGAATTTTTAACGCTTTCGAAACAGGGGAAAACAGTATATTCCCCATATTTTTTAGCCATTGTCTGTGACCGGTCGAACCAGCACAACCGAATCGGTATTACCGTATCAAAAAAAGTGGGGAATGCAGTAGCGCGTAACAGGATTAAACGACTTATCAGAGAATATTTCAGACATAAGAAACATTCGATCCCGGGAGCCAGGGATATCAATATCATTGCAAGAAAGGGTCTGACTACGCTATCCAACAAGCAGATAATTGAAAAGCTTGATAAACTTTTCAGCAAAATAGCATTGGCCGATAAAGAATAATGAAGCAGCTATTGTTACTATTGATTACATTTTATCAATTTTTCATATCACCGCTGACAGGACAGAACTGCCGGTTTTATCCCAGTTGTTCCGCCTATGCGGTTGAGGCGGTGCAAAAACATGGCAGTCTCAAAGGCAGTTTGCTGGCTGCAAAACGAATATTGCGTTGTCATCCATTTCATGCAGGGGGATTTGACCCGGTTCCATAATTGATCCATATGCCCGACTGTTTTCCTCTCCCCTGAAAATTGTTTGAAAAAATTTTCAAACTGAGGAGAGAAAATGGATGAACAAAAACGATTATTGTTGGCGGTGTTATTGTCTGTGGTAGTCCTTGTGGGCTATCAATTCTTTTTTACCACACCACCGGCTGACCGTAATCTGCCGCAGAACACCCAGGAATCTTCGGACCAGGCCCGGCAGCCCGCATCCAAAGAAGACCGGTCCACTGTTTCCGATTACAACCGCTCTGACCAGGATCTTCCTGCGCCCTCACCCCAGCCGTCAGCAACGGATTTCAAAACCATTTCCGTATCAACCCCCCTGTACAGCATTGCCATATCGGAATACCTGGCTGCTGTCACAAGCCAGTCGCTCAAACACTATAAATCCAGCAATGGATCATCCACCGACCTGAAGCAGGTGGTGGATCCACGGCTGCCCCGGGGTACGCTGGTCACCGGCACACAGGGAGGAACGATCCAGGGGCTTGACAATGCCGTATTTTCCGCAGACACAGACACCACAAATCTGACCCTTGCCCGGGGGGAAAAAGCGGTTGTCTTTTCATGGACCAGCCCACACGGCATTACCGTCAAAAAAATCTACCGGTTTCAGGCTGATTCCTATCTGATCGACTGTGATATCGTAATCCAGAACGGATCCGGCATGCCTTTGAATGATGCGCTTGTCATCACCACCCCGGGGATTTTTGACGAAGAAACCAAAAAACGGTCCCGGTTTGCCTTTGAAGGCCCTGTGGCCTATATCGGCAAAGAATACCACACCATTAAACCCAAGGACATTGAAGACCAGGACACCTTTAGCGGCCAGGTCAACTGGACAGGATACACAGACCGGTACTTTCTGACAGCTGTTATCCCTCCGGAAACCGGGGATGCCCTTCTCAAACTCCAGTATGAAAATGAAATGGCAGAAAGCCGGCTGGTGTGGCGGATGGACCGGCTGGATCCGGGAAAACAGGGGGAATATCCCTTTGTCTACTATATGGGGCCCAAAAGCCACAAGGTGCTCAGCCAGTATGACAATTCTTTAAAAAAAGCCATCAATTTCGGATTTTTTGATCTCCTTGCCAAGCCGCTGCTCATCACCATGAATGTTATCCATGAAGTGATTCCCAACTATGGGGTGGCCATCATCATTCTGACCATTCTCATCAAGCTCATTTTCTGGCCCCTGGGCACCAAAAGCTACAAATCCATGAATGAGATGAAAAAAGTCCAGCCCCTGATGATGGAAATCCGGGAAAAATACAAAAATGACAAGCAGCGGATGAACCAGGAAATCATGGGTCTGTATAAAACCTACAAGGTCAACCCGGCCTCGGGCTGCCTGCCGCTGCTGGTGCAGATGCCCATCTTCTTTGCGTTGTACCGGATGCTCTACCAGGCCATTGAACTGCGCCATGCCCCGTTTGTGGGGTGGATCACCGACCTGTCCGGCCCGGACCGGCTGTTTCATTTTGACTTTGCCATTCCCCTGATGGATGCACCATACGGCATACCGGTGCTTACCCTGCTCATGGGCGCCTCTTTTCTGGTTCAGCAGAAAATGACCCCCATGGCCGGTGATCCCATGCAGGCGAAAATGATGATGCTCATGCCCATCTTCATGACAGTGCTGTTTATCAATTTTCCGTCAGGACTGGTCTTGTATATGTTTGTAAACAATATCATTTCCATGGGCCAGCAGTATTATACCCAAAAGAAATTTTCCAGATAGCAGGAGGCAATGTATGAAAAAAACCCGGGAATTCAGTGGAAAAGACGTTGACGCTGCCGTCAAAACTGCCTGCTCAGTATTGTCTGTTTCCAAAAAAGAACTCAAGTATGATGTGATATCTACCGGTGCATCCGGCATTTTCGGCATCGTGGGCCGCAAAGATGCCATCATAAAGGTGTTTCTCCCCCAGAACAGCACAGACGCATCGGAAGATGATATGGAAGGTATCCGCTCCATGGTGGATGAAGCCTTTGGAGAAAACACCCGTGTGAACAGTCAGGACTCCCCCAAAAAACAGAACAAAACCGATAAAGGTCAGCAAAAGAAACAGCCCCCTGCAAAGCCCCAAAAAAAGCAGGTCCCTTCTCCTGAAAAAAAACCGCAGCAAGTATCCCCAAAAAAACCTGACACCACTGCATCATCACCGCAGCCCGATGCGGACACCAAAAAATCCCAGCCGGAAACCCGGCCCAATGCTGACAAACCGCAGCCTGAGCAAAAAGACAAACCACACCCCCACCAAAAAGAGGATACATCGGATTTCCCGCCTGAACCCCGGACAGAAACACCGCCAATGGTGGATGTAACCCAAGAATCAATCGATCTGGGCGTACTGACCCTGCAGAAAATGGCCGACCTGATCACCGAAGATGCAGAGGTAGAGGCCCAGACGGACAAAGACCACCTGACATTGAAAATTTTTGGGGGAAACGCCGGTATTCTGATTGGCAGAAAAGGGCAAACCCTGGATGCCATGCAGTTTCTGACCGACAAGATCATCAACCGGAAAAGCGAGGCCCGGGTGCGGGTGAAGGTGGATGTGGAAGGGTATACGGAAACCCGCAAATCCAATCTCCGGCATCTGGCCGTCAAGATGGCGGAAAAAGCCAAAAAAACCGGCCGGCCGGCCACCATCAACCAGATGAGTGCCCAGGACCGGCGGATCGTCCACCTGGCCCTGAAGGATGACAACCGGGTCCGGACCCAGAGCATGGGGGACGGCTATTACCGGCGGCTGGTGATTTTCCCCAAAAAAAAGAACTCCTTTGCCGGAAAAAAGCGGTTTAAAAGATAGGCTTTATGAATGACACCATTGCTGCAATCGCCACCCCCTCCGGAAGCGGAGGAATAGGCGTCATCCGGATATCCGGTCCGGAGGCCAGGGATATTGCGGCACAGATTTTTTTTAGAACCCGGAAAGGAACAACACGGACCGGGCTTCTGGCATCCCACCGGGTGTATCACGGCTATGTGCGGGACAAGGCAGATATCATCGACGAGGTTCTGCTCATTCCCATGCACGGACCCCGGTCATACACGGCCGAAGATGTAGTGGAAATCCAGGCCCATTCCGGCCCTATTGTCCTCAAACAAATCCTGGAACTTGTGCTGTCGAAAGGGGCCCGGCTGTCTGAACCCGGAGAGTTCACCAAACGGGCTTTTTTACACCAGCGCATTGACCTGACCCAGGCAGAGGCGGTGGCGGATATCATCAATGCCAGATCCGCATCCGCCCTGAAATTTGCCGCTTCCCAGAACATGGGGGTGTTAAAGGAAGAGATCCAGTCCCTGCGGGACAAACTGGTTTATCTGCTGTCCTCAGTGGAGGTGTGCATCGATTTTCCGGATGATGCCGCAGACCTTGATGTCACAGCTCAGGGAACAAAAATCCTTGACACGGTGATAACCCGGTGCAAAGCATTCATCCAGCAACATGAAGATGCCTGTTTTCTAAAAGAAGGCATCCGCATCGCCATCTGCGGAAAACCCAATGTGGGCAAATCCAGTCTCATGAACCGGCTGCTGACCAAAGAAAAATCCATTGTCACTGCCATGCCGGGCACCACAAGAGATCCCATCCAGGAAGCGGTGAACATGAATGGTATGCCTTTTGTGATCACAGATACTGCCGGTATCCATGATACCGACGATCTGGTGGAAATTATCGGAATTGAGCGGGCCAAAGACCATATCAAGGATGCAGATTTGGTGTTGTTCATGGTGGAACCGGGAACGGTGCTGTCGGACAGGGAATTTCAAAAAATGGTGCCCACAGACAAAAAACTCATTCTGGTGACCAACAAAATTGACCTGGTCCAGGATCCAAACAAAAAGGAAAAACCGGGAAGTCCGCCAATGCCCAAACTGCCGGATGCCTGCAAAAAAATGCCCGGCATACAGGTTTCCGCACTACATGACCGGGGCATAACACAGCTTCGGGAAAAGATTGTGTACCTGTGTGTACAGAACCTGACCATGGAGGGCTCTGCCGTGATCCCCAATCTGCGGCATAAAAACGCCCTTACCCGGGCCCTTGGCTTTCTTTCATCTGCTAAAGAAAATATACAAAACCGGGAACCGGAAGAAACCCTGGCCATTGATCTGAAAAACAGTATTGATTCTCTGGGAACAATTACAGGGGAAACCGCATCTGTGGATATACTGGATACAATTTTTAACAATTTCTGCATTGGAAAATAAAAAAGGAACCTTGCCCATGGCACTTGATTTTACAAAACATTTCATACAATACGAAGCCCTGGTTCAGGTGGTGGACGGCGTTTTCGACCGGGTCAAACAGGAATACCCCAAAGAGGTTTTCTGCAGGGAAAAGTGCAGTGACTGCTGTTATGCCATTTTTGACATGCCCCTGATCGAAGCTTTGTACCTGAAGGCAAAATTTCTGGAAAAATTTTCCGGCAAAACCAAAAATGATATCCTGGAAACAGCTGACAAAACAGACCGGGCACTGGTCAAACTCAAACGGGCGGCCTATAAAAAAGTGCAGGCAGGTGCAGACCAGCTGGAAATTGTGGGCCGCATGTCCCAGGAACGGGTCAGGTGCCCGCTACTGGGATCTGACGACCTGTGCATGCTGTATGAATTTCGGCCCATCACCTGCCGGATTTACGGGATACCCACCTCCACCGCCGGTGCCAGCCATATCTGCGGACGGACAAACTTCATCCAGGGACATGCCTATCCCACCCTGAATATGGACAAACTCTATACCCAGCTCCAGCTGCTGTCAGCCCAGCTCATAAAGGATATAAAGTCCAGGAATATCAAAATGCATGAAATGCTGATCCCGGTATCCATGGCCCTGGTCACTGATTTCAATGAAGAATATCTGGGGGTCAGACAAAATGGATAACTTTACTGACCAGCAGGTCCAGGAAAGAAAAAAAGCGATTTTCGATGCCATGGGCAAAAGAGGGCAGCGCCAGATCCTGAAAAAAGGGTATGACAAATGGGACCCGTTCCAGGAACCCAAAGACCCCATTGATATCAGAAAAGACAAAACCAAAAGAACCTCCCAGGTATTGATCAGGGAATTTTTGTCCCAGGCAGACCATGAGACCTATACCAATTCCTTTGCCCAGGGAGCCTTGGAAATGTGCCTGGGAATTATCAATGAAGAGGAAAAAATCAGAGGGATGTTCGCATTTGCCTGCTGGTACAAGGCCCTGCTCAAACAGGAAGGGCATGACACCCTCTGACCGGGATGCTGCCCTGGCCATCCTGGACAATGCAGATACCTGTTTGACAGCCCGGGCCTTTTTGCGCGCCATTGCCCGGCAGCGCAAGATACCGTTTTCCCGGGCCAAAACCATCCTCAAAACCCTGGTGGACAATCAGGAACTGGCCTACCAGGACCTTTTCGGCAGCACCTGTGTCATGGCAAATTTTCAAAAACCGGTCCGAATAACCGACCATTTTTTCCTGATTCCGCCGGACATCCCCAGTATTGCCGGCCCTGGTGAGCTGGATATCCGGCTTGCACAGGGCATATCTTTTGGTTCCGGCCACCACCCCACCACCCGGCTGGGCCTGGCTGCCATAGATCACCTGTTTTTCACCGCCGGTCTTTTGCCGGCAAAAAACCCTGGCCCGGGGGCGGATATCGGCACAGGATCTGGTGTTCTGGCCATTGCCCTGTGCCTGGCAGGCCTGAACCGGTGCCATGCCTGTGATATTGACCCCAATGCGGTATACGAAGCCCGACAAAATATTGCAGCCAATGACCTTTGCAGCAGAATACCGGTATCCGGCCATCCACTGCCGGACACAGGGCCTGATTTTTCCATCATCTGTGCCAATCTGCGCACCCCTAGCCTGGCAGAACTGGCACCTGTTATGGGCCGTCGGCTGATGCCCGAAGGGGTACTCATTTTGTCCGGCATAAGGGAATGGGAAACCAGGGGCCTGGCAGCAGATTTCACACGATACGGCTTTATTCGGATCTGGGAAAAAACCCTTAAAAAATGGACCGTCCTGATTCTTACCCGCACGGTGGCAGGCTGTCAAGCGCTGTCATAAAACCATTGTCTGTGGCAGGATGATCCGGTATACTGTATTTTTTCGGCAACCAGAAACCCCAAGGGGCCAATGAAAAAAATTATCCGATATCTGATGCCGGGCATGGTGGTTTTACTGCTTGCCATACAGGTAAGCAGCAATGTATTTGTCTGGACTGATGAAGATGGATTCAAGCATTTTTCCAATATAGCACCATCTCCGGAAGCCGATGATGCCCGGATCCTGGGAAAAGAGATGCAAACCCAGATTTCAGGCGACCAGCCCTTCCAGGTACGCAAGGTATATGATGGTGATTCACTGCTGGTAAAGGGCCTGGATGTAACTTTCAAGGTACGCATGGTGGGCATTGATGCCCCGGAAACCGGGGGCAGGAGCAAGCCCGGCCAGCCCTTCAGCAAGAAATCCCATCTGTATTTACGCCGCCTGGTCAAGGACCGGTCTGTGACCCTGAAAAGCTATGGCCTTGGCGGATATAACCGGATTCTGGCTGAGGTTTTCATCGGCAGCACCAATGCCAACCTGGAAATGATAAAAATGGGGCTTGCAGAGGTGTATCAGGGCAGAAAACCAAAGCAGTTTGATGCGGCCCCTTATGTGGCAGCCCAGACCCGAGCCCGAAATTCCGGCATCGGCATGTGGTCCCTGGGCAGCCGCTACAAAAGCCCGCGGCAATGGCGAAAGGAAAATCCCAGATAACAACGACCCGAGCGGTTTACCAGATACCGTATTCGTTTTTGCATGTCATGCATTTTCACCATTTTCCATGTTGAAACGCTTTTGTCCAAAAAACCCTTTTTTTCTGAAAAACCGGGGCCGGTATTTGAATGTCTGCATGATTTGTCATGCCCGGCGGAACATAGACGTCAGGGGCATGGCCGTCAAAAGGGAATATCATCATCAGGGATAGGTGCCTGGCCCCCGCCCCCGCCCGGACTGGTCTGGTTATGAAAATTCTGGCTGCCGGGGGCCGGGCCGCCCTGCTGAGGGTATCCGCCGCCCTGCTGGTATCCGCCTTCCTGCTGATATCCGCTGCCGCCCTGGTTGTCAGCCCTTCCGCCACCCAGAAACTGAAAATTGACAGTCACCACTTCGGTCATATAGTGTGTCTGGCCGTCCTTTTCATAATTTCTGGTCTGGAGCCGGCCTTCAATGTAGACCTGCCTGCCTTTGGAGAGATATTTTTCAAGGATTTCCGCCGGCTTTCCAAAGGCCACAATCCGGTGCCATTCTGTTTTTTCCTGTTTGTCCCCGGTGTTTTTGTCCGTCCATTGCTCGCTTGTGGCAATGGGAAAATTAACCACCGCAACTCCCTGCTGGGAAT
>Ga0102940_1000982_pt1 | contig 18922 bp, 16 predicted proteins | sample SalPonR2_C_D1_MG_FD_78215 | JGI IMG/M metagenome (GOLD analysis project Ga0102940, IMG submission 78215) | Salt pond soil microbial communities from South San Francisco under conditions of wetland restoration - Salt Pond MetaG R2_C_D1_MG | ecosystem: Environmental > Aquatic > Marine > Intertidal... | reverse complement strand
GGGATCATGGACCGGTGCAGCCCCATGTCGGCAAGGTCGCGGTCGCTGACGCGGGACAGTTCGTCGTACGTCTTGCGGTAGGCCTTGCGCCGGGCGGCACGGTGGGCCAATGCGTCACGCAGGGCCGACACCCGTTCTGCCAGGGAAGGACCGTGAACGCGGAGATCGGTCATGTCTGCCATGGTGGTCCCTTTCGCTTTCGTTTCATCTTTCGTTTCGGCGCGTTCTGCGTCGTTACAAACAAACATAGGCTAATGCTGCGACTGCACAATCCATCAAATTGGCAATGCTGCTATGCAGCATCTGCATGGGAATATGCCGGATTATCAGGCAACTGCGCCCAAGCATCGGGATGACGCGGGGGCGCCTTTTCAGATTGCCCATTCCGTGGCATGTCATGGGTGGAATTTGTGCGAAATATGAATGCACAGGACAGGATATGAGGGTCCGCATCGCGGATGACCGGGAATCAGGACGCGGGCGGGCGCCGCCGGACTTGCAAATCCGGCCCGCAACCGCGGAGGACTGGCCCGCGATCTGGGCCATGCTCGAGCCGGTCTTTCGTGCGGGCGAGACCTATGCGGTGGATCGCGATATATCCGAGGCCGCCGCGCGGGCAATGTGGCTCGACCGGCCCGTGGCGACCTTCGTGGCCGAAGCCTCCATACTTCTGGGGACATATTACGTCAGGACCAACCACGGAGGCGGCGCATCCCATGTCTGCAATTGCGGCTATGTCACGGATGCGGCGGCGCGGGGCAGGGGCGTGGCGCGCGCCATGTGTCTGCATTCGCAGGACCGGGCGCGGGCCATGGGCTATCGCGCCATGCAGTTCAACCTGGTGCTTGCCTCGAACACGGGCGCGCTGCGGCTGTGGGGCAGCCTGGGCTTCTGCATCGTCGGAACGCTGCCCGAGGCCTTCCGCCACCCGCGTCTGGGTCCAGTGGATGCCCATGTGATGTGGAAACGTCTCTGACCCCGCCGTTGCGCCCGGGAAGCCCTGGAACTGACTGCCCCCGCGAATCGTTTCTGGCGGTTCGAGACCCGGATTCGGGCTCGAAATCAGCTTGAATCGCCAATGATGCCCAGTGTAGGGACAGAAACTTCCGATCATGCCGGGACTTCATGGAACTTCTCAGGATGATCAATATATGGTGGAGATGGAGAATTTTGGCACTCTATGTGTCTAGTTTCGGCGGATATCGCACATGATCTTGTCTGCGCTTGGTATCGTGAACAGGATCTTGTGCCACGGTATCCCAAGAAAACCGTTGCTTCCCATGATTTCCCATGGCACAAACTTGGCTAAGGAAAACGGGCAGACAATTCGGGGCAGACGAACGACCCCACCGACACGCAGTCAGGTTTCATACAGGCACCCGCATTCCTTGAACGACAAGATCCGGCGCGCGAGCGAGCAGACATCCCCCCAGGTGGCGCGCGCAGTCGGACCTCCCGGAGACGGGACGAGGGCGGCGGATCGGACAGTGGCAGCAGTCCGATCCGCCGTTTTCTATTCTGGCCACGGGCGGGGGAGAGGCAGCGGGAAAGGACCGCGGGACAGTGGTTCTGAGTTTCAGAGGCGAGTTCAACCAGAAGGTTGATACCAAGGGCCGCGTTTCGGTCCCGGCCGATTTCCGTGCCGTGCTCGCCGATGGTGATCCGCGTTGCCCCGAAATCCCCTTGCCGCGTATGGTCGTCCTGCACGGTCCCCACCTCAGGAATTGCCTGCACGTCTACACCATCGAGGCCATGGCCGAGATCGAGGAAGGCATTCGCAAGCTTCCTCGCGGGTCGACCGAACGCAAGCGCGCCAGCCGTATGATCCTCGGCAAGTCCTGGGACACCGAGATCGACAAGGACGGGCGCATTGTCCTGCCCCAGCGCCTGCGTCAGCAGATCGGGCTGAGCGGCGAGGCGGTCATGGTGGCGATGGGCGACTATTTCGAAATCTGGAACGCCGCGACCTACGACGAGGTCGAGGCCGCCGAGACCGCGGAATGGCTCGAGGATCAGCCCGAGGACTTCGATCCGCTCAGCCTCATCGATCCGCCCGGCGACGAGGGCTGAGCCATGGGGGCCGATGCCACCGACACCCCGCATCTTCCCGTCCTGATCGGGCCGCTGATCGCGGCCTGCGCGCCGGTTCGCGGCACCTGGCTTGACGGAACTTTTGGCGCCGGGGGGTATACGCGCGAATTGCTCAAGGCCGGCGCGGACAAGGTGATCGGTGTGGATCGCGACCCGTCGGTTTTCAAAATGGTACAATGGGCGGTCGATGACCCCCGAATCGAGCTGATTGAGGGAACTTTTTCAAACCTCGACACCTATGGGGCGGATCTGGATGGTGTGGTGCTGGACCTTGGCGTGTCTTCCATGCAGCTGGATCAGGCCGAGCGCGGTTTCTCCTTCCAGAAGGATGGACCGCTGGACATGCGGATGGGCGGCGATGGCCCCGGCGCGGCCGACATCGTCAACACCGCCACCGAGCAGGACATCGCCGATATACTCTTTACCTATGGCGAGGAACGCGCCAGTCGGCGCATCGCCAGGAAGATCGTGGCGCAACGCGCCGAGGCACCCTTCGAGACGACGCTGCAACTGGCCCGGCTGGTGGAATCCTGCCTTCCGCGTCCGAAACCGGGCCAGAGCCACCCGGCCACGCGGTCTTTCCAGGCCTTGCGCATCGCGGTGAACGATGAATACGGGCAGCTGGGCGAGGGGCTGATGGCTGCCGAGCGCGCGCTGACGCCCGGCGGTCACCTCGCGGTCGTGACTTTCCATTCGGTCGAGGACCGCATGGTCAAGCGCTTCCTGCAGGAACGGGCCGGAAAACGCGCGAGCGTCAGTCGCCATGCCCCTGAAATCCAACAGGAAACGCCGGCCTTCGAGATCATCACCAGGAAGGCCGTCGGCGCGGACCCTGCCGAACTGGCCGGCAATCCCCGCGCCCGCAGCGCCAAGCTGCGCGTGGCGCGTCGTACCGATGCGCCCGCTGCGGTGGTGGATCTCGCGAAACTGGGGATGCCCCGATTGAAGAGGGACAGGTAATGCGCTCTTTTCTATACGTTCTTTCCGCCCTGGCGGTGGTCGCACTCGGGGTCTGGGCCTACCAGGAGAATTACCGCACGCAAGAGGCCATGCGTGAGGTTCGGGCGCTGCACCGCGACATCGGCGCGGCCCACGAGCGGCTTCAGATGCTGCGCGCGGAATGGGCCTATCTCAATCGACCGGACCGGTTGCGCGACCTGGCCGAACTGAACTTCGAGCGTCTGCGTCTTCTGCCGCTGATGCCTGATGCCTTCGGCAAGGTGGGACAGATCGCCTATCCCGCCCCCGCGCTGCCGCCGATCACCGACCCGGTTGAGGTGTCCAGCGACAACGCGCCTGAAAACCCGGACGCCCCGGCAGAGGAGACTGCGCGATGATCCGCACGCCGCTGCGCCCCCTGGCGCGCATCCTCAGGGCCCGCGACAGGGGGGAAAACCCCGACCGCATCGAGGCCGAGAACCGCCGCCTGCGTCACGAGCGTATGCAGGACCGGGCCCGCCAGCGCGCAGAGGGCCGGTTGCTGGTCATGGCGGCGATGTTCCTTGTCGCGTTCGGCGCCATCGGGCTGCGGATGGGCGTCCTGGCCGGCACCGTCCCCGAGGAGCCCACAGCACAGGCCCGCGGCAACCCGATCATCGGCCAGCGTGCCGACATCCTCGACCGCCGGGGGCGCATCCTGGCCACCAACCTTCAGACACATAGTCTCTATGCCCAGCCGCCGCAGATGGTGGACCCGGAAAAGGCCGCGACCGAGTTGGCGGCGATCTTTCCGGAACTGGAGGCCGAAGCGTTGCAAGAGGATTTCACGGGCGCGCGGCGCTTCCTGTGGATCCGGCGCGAGATAAGCCCCGAGCAGATGCAGGCAGTCCATGACATCGGCGAGCCGGGCCTGCTGTTCGGTCCGCGCGAAATGCGGCTCTATCCAAACGGTGCTGTGGCCGCGCATGTGCTTGGCGGGGCGTCCTACGGACGTGAAGGGGTCAGCAGCGCCGAGGTGATCGGTGTGGCCGGGGTCGAGAAATTCTTCGACGAGCGCCTGCGCGACCCGGGCAACGAGGGCGCGCCGCTGCGCCTGTCGCTGGACCTGTCGGTGCAGGCCGCGTCCGAGAGGGTCCTGCAGGGCGGCATGATGCTGATGAACGCCAAGGGGGCCAGCAGCGTGCTGATGGACGTGCACACGGGCGAGGTCATCTCGATGGTCTCTCTTCCCGACTTCGACCCCAACGATCGCCCGCGCGTCCTGACCGAGGGCGACCAGGGCGACAGCCCGCTGTTCAACCGTGCGGTTCAGGGGGTCTACGAACTGGGCTCGGTGTTCAAGATATTCACCGTGGCCCAGGCGATGGAGCTCGGCCTGGTGGACCCCGAGACCGAGATCGACACCAGCGGCCCCCTGACCTGGGGGCGTTTCAGAATCCGCGATTTCCGCGACTACGGGGATGAGCTGACCACGCGCCAAGTGATCGTGAAATCCTCGAACATCGGCACGGCCCGCATCGCCCAGGAGATCGGCGCCGATCGGCAGCGCGACTTCCTCGGCCGGCTGGGCTTTCTCGACCCCACCCCCGCCGAGATGGTCGAGGCACCCACCGGCGCGCCGCTCTTGCCGGACAACTGGTCCGAGATCTCGACCATGACGATTTCCTACGGGCACGGGCTGTCGTCCTCGCCGCTGCATCTCGCCGCCGGCTATGCCAGCCTGGTCAACGGGGGCACCCGGGTGACGCCGACGCTGCTGCGCCGGGACCGGCCGCAGCAGGGGCCCCGCGTGGTCAGCGAAGAGGTCTCGGCCCGCTCCCGCGACATGCTGCGCGCCGTCGTCACCGAGGGAACGGCCTCCTTCGGGGATGTCGCGGGCTACCGCGTGGGGGGCAAGACCGGCACCGCCGACAAGCCGCGCCCGCAGGGCGGTTACCACGAGGACAAGACCATCGCGACCTTTGCCACCGTCTTTCCTGCCGATGCGCCGCGCTACGTTCTCATCGTCACCCTGGACGAGCCGCAGATCGAGGCACTGGGCGAGAGCCGCCGCACGGCGGGCTGGACGGCCGTTCCGGTCGCCGCCGAGATGATCCGCCGCGCGGCCCCCCTGCTGGACATGCGCCCCGACGTTGCAAGCCGCCGGCCGGTGGGTGTAACACTCACCGCGAACTAGGGCAGGGCATCCGGATGGGCGGCACGGGCCAGAAGACCATGAAGCTGACCGAGCTGGGCCTGACCGCCCGCGGCGGGGCCGAGGCCGTGATCACCGGCTTGACCGTTGACAGCCGCGAGGTCACCGACGGGACGCTGTTTTTCGCGCTGCCGGGCAGCCGGGTGCATGGCGGTGAATTCATCGCGAACGCGCTGCGGATGGGCGCCGTGGCGGTGCTGACCGATGCGCAGGGCGCGCGGCTGGCGGCCGAGGAACTGGCCGGGTCGACTGCCGCGCTGATCCTGTCGGAAGACCCGCGCCAGGCGCTGGCGCAGACGGCCTCGCTCTGGTTCGGGGCGCATCCGGACACCGTGATCGCCGTGACGGGGACCAACGGCAAGACCTCGATCAGCAGTTTCTGCCGCCAGATCTGGATCGAGATGGACCTGCCGGCGGTGAACCTCGGCACGACCGGGGTCGAGGGGGCCTGGACCCACCCTCTTCGCCACACCACGCCTGATCCGATCACCCTGCATCGCGTCCTGGCCGAGGCCCGTGCGCGGGGCATCACCCACGTGGCCATGGAGGCGTCCAGCCACGGGCTGGACCAGCGGCGGCTGGATGGTATTGTCCTTGCGGCCGCCGGGTTCTCGAATTTCAGCCAGGACCACCTCGACTATCACGAAACGCTCGACGCCTATTTCGCCGCCAAGGCGGGTCTGTTCACGCGGGTTCTGCCCGACGACGGTGTGGCGGTGGTGAACCTTGACGATCCGCGCGGCCGCGAGCTGGCCGACATTGCCAAGGCGCGCGGGCAAGAGCTGATCGGCCTGGGCCGTCACCCGCGCGCGCGGCTGCGCCTGCAGGGCCAACGGTTTGACGCGACCGGGCAGGAAATCCGCTTCGACTGGGAGGGCCGGAGCCGGATGGTGCGGCTGAACCTTATCGGGGGGTTCCAGGCGGAAAATGTCCTCTTGGCCGCGGGGCTTTGTATCGGCGCCGGTTCCGACCCCGACGAGGTCTTCGGGGTGTTGCCCGCCCTGCGCACCGTGCGCGGGCGGATGGACCTGGCCGCGACCCGCGAAAACGGCGCGAGCGTCTTCGTCGATTATGCCCATACACCGGATGCGGTCGGCGTCGCGCTGCAGGCCATGCGCCCCCACGTCATGGGGCGCTTGGTTGTCATCATCGGGGCTGGTGGCGACCGTGATCCGGGCAAGCGCCCGCTGATGGGGCAGGCCGCGGCCGAGAATGCCGACCTGGTCCTCGTCACCGACGACAACCCCCGCAGCGAGGATCCTGCCGCGATCCGCACCGCCGTTCTGCTGGGCTGCCCCGAGGCGATCGAGGTCGGCGACCGGGCCGAGGCGATCCTGCGCGGCGTCGATGCGCTGGGGCCGGGCGACGCGCTGCTGATCTGCGGCAAGGGGCACGAGACCGGCCAGGTGGTGGGTGACGACGTGCTGCCCTTCGACGATGCCGAACAGGCCAGCGTGGCGGTGGCCGCGCTGGACGGGCGGCTGTGATGGTGCTTTGGACCGCAGCCGAGGCCGCGACTGCGACCGGGGGCGACGCGACGGGCGATTTCGCCGCGACCGGCGTCAGCATCGACACCCGGACATTGCAGGAGGGTGATCTCTTCGTGGCCCTGGAGGCCGCGCGCGATGGGCACGACTTCGTGGCCGATGCCTTCGACGGGGGCGCGGTGGCGGCGCTGGTCACGCATCGCCCCGAAGGGGTGCCCGCTTCGGCGCCTCTGCTGATCGTGGACAATGTGCAGGCGGCCCTTGCCGCGCTGGGGCGGGCGCGGCGCGCCCGCTCCGGCGCGCGTGTGCTCGGTATCACCGGCTCGGTCGGCAAGACCTCGGCCAAGGACATGGCCCGCATCGTGCTGTCGGCGCAGGGTCGCACCCATGCCGCCGAGGCCAGTTACAACAATCATTGGGGTGTTCCGCTGACATTGGCGCGAATGCCCGTGGACACGGAGTATGCGGTGGTCGAGATCGGCATGAACGCCCCCGGCGAAATCGCGCCGCTCGCACGGATGGCCCGACCCCACGTGGCCCTGATCACGACCGTTGCCGCGGCCCACCTCGAGGCGCTGGGCAGCCTCGCGGCGATTGCCAGCGAGAAGGCCGCGATCTTCGAAGGGCTTGAGGCAGGCGGCACCGCGATCTTCGACGGCGACCTAGCGCCCGGGCTTCTGGAGCGGATCACCGGCCCGGCGGCGGCCGCGGGCGGACCGGTCCTGCGCGTGGGGTCCGATGCGGCCTGCCAGTTTCGCTTGTCGGACCTGCGCCTGACCGAGGGCCGGACGATCGTGCAGGCCGAGACCCCGGTCGGGTCGCTGACCTACAAGCTGGACACGCCGGGGCGGCATTTCGCGATGAACAGCCTGGGGGTGCTGGCCGCGGTGCAGGCCCTTGGCGCCGACCCGGTGCGCGCGGCCATGGACCTGGCGCGCTGGCAGCCCCCGGCGGGGCGCGGCACCCTGGAAACCGTCATCGTCGACCCCGCGCACCGGGGTGCGACACTGACCCTGATCGACGATGCCTTCAATGCCAACCCCGCCTCTATGGCGGCGGCGTTCGAGGTGCTCGCCTCCCATGTCCCGGTCGATGGGGTCGGGCGCACGATGCGCGGCCGCCGTGTGGCGATCCTGGGCGACATGCTGGAACTTGGCGCCGAGGAGACGGCCGCCCATGCCGCCCTGGCCGAGATACCGGCCCTGGCGGAGGTGGACCTGGTGCATTGCGCCGGCGCACGCATGCGCGCCCTTTACGAGGCGTTGCCCGACGACAGGCGCGGGCATTGGACCGAGACGGCGGAGGACCTCGCCGCGCGCCCCGCCCGGCTGGTGGATGCCGGCGATGTCGTGCTGGTCAAGGGCTCCAAGGGGTCCCGTATCGCCTGCGTCGTTGACGCCATCCGCAAACTGGATCATCGGGACGCGGGATAGGGCCCGACAAGAGAGGAACGCGCAAATGCTGTACTGGTTGACGGCCCTGTCCGACGGAGGGGACTTCTACAATCTCTTCCGCTATATCACTTTCCGCGCCGGGGGCGCTTTCTTCACGGCGTTGATCTTCGGCTTCGTCTTCGGCCCGCCGCTGATCAACGTGCTGCGCAAGCGACAGGGCCGTGGTCAGCCCATTCGCACGGACGGTCCCGAAACCCACGTCGCCAAGACCGGCACGCCGACCATGGGCGGGCTGCTGATCGTGGGCGCGCTTTTGACCTCGACCATGCTCTGGGCGCGGCTCGACAACCCCTATGTCTGGATGGTGCTCTTCGTGACGATCTCCTATGGCGCCATCGGGTTCGCCGACGACTATGCCAAGGTCTCCAAGCAGAACGCCGCCGGGGTCCCGGGCAAGCTGCGGCTTGCGCTGGGGCTGCTGATCGCGGGCATCGCCGGCTGGTGGGCGGCGCAGTATCACCCCGCCGAACTGACCAACCAGCTTGCGCTGCCGTTCTTCAAGGACCTGCTGATCAACCTCGGGGTGCTTTTCATTCCCTTTTCCATCGTGGTCATCGTCGGCGCGGCCAATGCCGTGAACCTGACCGACGGGCTGGACGGGCTTGCGGTGATGCCGGTGATGATCGCCGCGGGCACCTTCGGGATCATCGCCTATGCCGTTGGCCGGACCGACTTCACCGACTACCTCGAGGTGCATTACGTCGCCCGCACCGGCGAGTTGCTGATCTTCACCGCCGGGCTGATCGGCGGGGGGCTGGGCTTTCTCTGGTATAATGCCCCCCCGGCGGCCGTCTTCATGGGCGACACCGGATCATTGGCTCTGGGCGGGGCGCTTGGGGCCATCGCCGTGGCCACCAAGCACGAGATCGTGCTGGCCATCGTCGGCGGGCTTTTCGTGCTGGAGGCGTTGTCTGTCATCATCCAGGTGGTCTACTTCAAGCGCACCGGCAAGCGCGTTTTCCTGATGGCCCCGATCCATCACCATTACGAGAAGAAGGGCTGGGCCGAGCCGCAGATCGTCATCCGTTTCTGGATTATCTCGCTGATCCTCGCGCTGATCGGGCTGGCGACACTCAAGGTGCGGTGAGGGGGCAGGTCCGGCCCGTGGTGCCGCCAAACCGAACCCCGGCTCTTCCCAAGTCGCCTCACGCGAGTATGGTGGCAGTGAGAGCACTTGGGTGTATTGAAAAACATGGACGTTTTTCGGCGAGTTTCGGGATGAGTGGGTCGATGTCGCGACACTGATCATTGCTTTTTTGGCGACGCTGGCGGCGGCGGGGTTTTTCCGCGAGGACCAACTGCTAAGAGGCGCGAAAAAGGTCCTCGAAGACGAGCGCGACGACCTGCGTTGAAAACTTGCACAAGCAAGGGTCCGTCAGGACAAGGTCGATCCGGAACGCTTTCTGGAACGTGCCGGTGAATTGAGCGCCCAAGGCGACTGGGCGGCCCTTGAAAAGACTGCTTTCGATTTCTCAGACAAGCAGTCCGAGGCATTCGGCGCCGCTGCCGAAATCCTGACCGAACAGCGCATTCTCGACAGCGATGAACAGGGCAAATGGGCCATCGACGACGCGCGGCGGTTCGCCGCCATAGGGCGAGCCGCCAACCCGGACTCCGCGCGCCTCGACGAACTCGCGAAACTCGCCGAACGTCGCGCCCGCGATATCGACGCCGGGGAGCCGGTGGAGACGTTGAATTGGGACGGGTTGTCGAACGTTGAACTCAACCGGCTGTCGCAGGGGCTGCAAAGAGGTGAAAAATGCGCGCTTGCCAAGATCGCGGCGCGTCGCAGCGTGCCCCGGGCGCGCCTGCGGACCGGGGAAAAATCGACAGATTACGCGGGCGCTCTGGCGCAACATGCCGGCACGCTACGCGCATTGGGCAGCCATCGCGAGGCCGAGGCGCTTTACCGCGAGGCGCTGGAGATCGACCGCGCGACCCTCGGCGAGGCGCATCCGGAGTATGCGAAGGACCTCGGCAATCTCGGGTGGCTGCTGGAGCAGGCGCTGGCGATCTTCCGCGCCGCGCTGCCCGCCGATCACCCGTATATCGCCGAGACGAGGCGCCGCCTCGCCGATCGGCCCGGCGACGCGGGCTGACCGCCCCGTCTTGCCTCTGCCGCCCGCTTTGGGCAGGTTGGCGGCCATGTCCGAAACGGGTCGAGGGGGCCATTTGCCATGATTCCAGTGCGCGGTGTCGCGGGCCAGAGGATTGCCGTTCTCGGGCTGGGCCGGTCGGGCCGGGCGGCGGTGATCGCCTTGCAGGAAGGCGGGGCCGAGGTGGTGGTCTGGGATGATGGCCCCGACGCGGAACGCCGCGCCGCCGAACTGGGCGTCGCGCTGCAGGACCTGACGAAGCCGGGCGCCTTTCACGGTGTGGCGATGCTGATCACCTCGCCCGGTATTCCGCATCTTTACCCCGCGCCGCACCCGGCCATCGCCCGCGCCTGGGACGAAGGCTGCCCGGTGGACAACGACATCGGGCTGTTCTTTCGCAGCCTCGCCAGTGGGGAATGGGACGACTTCGACCAGCCGCCGCGCGTCATCGCCGTGACCGGATCGAACGGCAAGTCCACCACCGCCGCTCTGATACATCATATCCTTGAGCACGTCGGTCGGCCTTGCCAGTTGGCGGGCAATATCGGGCGCGGCGTGCTGGACATCGAGCCGCCCCACGATGGCGAGGTCATCGTGCTCGAACTGTCCTCGTACCAGACCGAACTCGCCCGCGCGCTGACGCCGGATGTCGCCGTCTTCACCAACCTGACGCCTGATCATTTGGACCGTCACGGCGGGCCGGGGGGGTATTTCGCGGCCAAGCGACGCCTGTTCGCCGAAGGCGGGCCGGATCGCGCCGTGGTTGGCGTGGACGAACCCGAAGGCCGGTATCTTGCCAACCAGCTGGCCACCGGCCCGGCGGATGACCGGGTGATCCGCGTGGCCACCGCCAAACTGTCGGGCGAGGGGTGGTTCGTCTTTGCCCGCAAGGGGTTTCTGACGGAATGGCGCAAGGGGCGGCAGGTGGGTGCGATCGACCTGCGCGCGGTGTCCGGCCTGCCCGGGCAGCACAACCACCAGAACGCCTGTGCCGCCTATGCCGCCTGCCGGACCCTGGGGCTGGCGCCGCGCGTGATCGAGAAGGCCCTGCATACCTTTCCGGGCCTGCCCCATCGCAGCCAGTTGATCGCCGAGATCGGCGGCGTGCGTTACGTCAACGACAGCAAGGCGACGAACGTGGACAGCGCCGCCCAGGCCCTCGCGGCCTTCGACCGGGTACGCTGGATCTGCGGCGGGCTGGAAAAGGACGGCGGGCTGGCTGCGCTGGAGGGGGCGACGGGATCGGTGATCAAGGCCTACGTGATCGGGCGCGAGGCGGCTGACTTCGCCATGCGGCTGACAGGCGTCGAGGCCGAGGTCTGCACCGACATGGCCACGGCCGTGGCCCGGGCCGCCGCAGAGGCCGCGCCGGGCGAGGTGGTCTTGCTGGCCCCCGCGGCGGCCTCGTTCGACCAGTACGACAATTTCGAGCGGCGCGGCGAGGATTTCGCCACACAGGTCGAGAAGCTCTAGTCGAGGGGCTCAGCCGCCCGCAGGCAAGGCCGGCGCGCAGCCGCCGCGCGCATTGGTCAGCCCCATGCGCGCGCCGTTGACGACGATCCGCCACTGGCTGCCGGCCCGGGAATAGCTGCATCCGTTGGTCGCCAACAGGAAATCCATGCCGCCGATCCGGACGACCTCGCCGCTCTGCACGGGTGCGGCAGCATAGCGGACCTGCTGGTCGGCCAGGCCGGCGGTGGCGGTGAGCCCGGCGGCGGCAAGAGCGAGGGCGGGAAGGTAACGGTTGTGTCGCATGATGACTCCTCGATGTCAGATTGGATTGAGACGAGGCTTGCTGGTATTCGCGGCGGAATGACGGCACGATTGTGGCCGCTCCGAGAAAATGCTCGCAATTTCGCGGAATGCCGTCCTTGTCTCAGGCCCGATCCGCTGCCGCGATGGCCTGTCCTGCCGCATGGGCCGAGGACCAGGCCCATTGGAAATTGTAACCGCCCAGCCAGCCGGTCACGTCCACGGCCTCACCGATGAAATGCAGCCCCGGCAGGCCCTTGGCCTGCATGGTCTTCGAGGACAGCGCTCCGGTGTCGATCCCGCCCAGCGTCACCTCGGCAGTACGATAGCCCTCGGTCCCCGTGGGGCGGACTTGCCAGCCGGTCAGCGCATCGCTGAGCCTGCGCAGCCGGGCGTCTGACCAGTCGGCGACATTCCCGGCCAGGTCGTGCTGGCCGCCCAGGTGCTCGACCAGCCGGGCGGGCAGGGGCAGGACGCTGGCAAGGCGCTTGCGCCCACCGGTGGCCCGCGCGGCGCGCAGCGTCTCGTAGAGGTCCGCGTCCGGCGCGAGGTCGAGCGTCAGCGCCTCGCCCGGTTGCCAGTAGTTGGAGATCTGCAGCATGGCCGGACCCGACAGCCCGCGATGGGTGAACAACAGCGCCTCGTCAAAGCCGGTGCCGTCCGCCGCCATGGCCCGAACGGGTGTCGAGACGCCCGATAGCCCCGTGAAGGGCGCGTCGGAAAAGGTGAAGGGCACCAGCCCGGCGCGCGTCTCTGTCACTGGCACGTCGAACTGCGCGGCAATGTCGTAGGCGCGGCCCGTGGCCCCCATCTTGGGGATGGACTTGCCGCCCGTCGCGACCACCAGGTGGCGGGCCTTGACCTTCCGTCGCTGGCCCTCGCGGTCGAGCGTGACGCGAAAGCGCGCGCCGTCATGCGTGATCTCGCCGATCTGGGTCTGAAGCCAAAGATCGCCCCCCGCCGCGTGCACCTCGGCCAGCAGCATGGCGATGATGTCCCTGGCCGAGGTGTCGCAGAAGAGCTGGCCCAGCGTCTTTTCGTGCCAGGGGATGTGGTGGCGGTCGACGAGGTCGATAAAGTCCCACTGGGTGTGGCGCGCCAGGGCCGACTTGCAGAAATGCGGATTGCCCGACAGGAAATTGTCCGGTCCCGCGTGCAGGTTGGTGAAATTGCAGCGCCCGCCGCCCGAGATGCGGATCTTCTCGCCCGGAGCCTTGCCGTGATCGACGACCAGGGTGTCCGGACCGGCATGGGCGGCGCAGTAGAGCCCGGCCGCCCCGGCCCCCAGTATCAGCGTGTTGACCTGCATGGCCGGCTGACTGCCGCGAAAACCGGCGCTGCGCAAGGGGCGCAGCGCGCAGTCGCGTTGCCCGTCGCACCTTATTTCGCTGGAAATCACGGCACCGCTCGTCTAGTCTGCCTGCACAGACCCGGGTCAACCCGGGCGTGAACGAGGCAGTCGAGCGGTAATGCCATGACAGAGATGGTCTATGGGGCCCTTCCGGCCGCGTCCGGGGACCCGGTTCTTCCCCGTTGGTGGCGCACGGTGGACAGGTGGACCCTGTCCTGCGTGCTGGCCCTGTTCGGGATCGGCCTGCTGCTGGGATTGGCCGCGTCGCCCCCACTGGCCGAGCGCAACGGCTTCGCGCCCTTCTACTACGTTCAGCGGCAGGCCTTCTTCGGGGCGGTGGCCATCGCGGTCATGGTGGTGATGTCCATGATGTCGCCGACCCTGATCCGGCGGCTGGGCGTGCTGGGCTTTCTCGTGGCCTTCGTCGCGCTGCTGGGGCTGCCGTTTTTCGGCACGGACTTCGGCAAGGGCGCTGTGCGCTGGTATTCGCTGGGCTTCGGGTCCTTCCAGCCTTCGGAATTCCTCAAGCCCGGCTTCATCATCGTCGCCGCCTGGTTCATGGCCGCGAGTCAGCAGCTCGGTGGCCCGCCGGGCAAGTCCTACTCCTTCGCGCTGGCGCTGGTGATCGTCACGCTGCTGGCCCTGCAGCCGGACTTCGGGCAGGCGGCGCTTGTCCTGTTCGGCTGGGGGGTGGTCTATTTCGTCGCCGGCGCCCCCCTGTTCCTGCTGCTGACGATTGCCGGACTGGCGGTCCTGGGCGGCACCGTGGCCTATTCCAATTCAGAGCATTTCGCCCGCCGTATCGATGGCTTTCTCTCGCCCGAACTCGACCCGCGCACCCAGCTTGGCTACGCCACCAACGCGATCCGCGAGGGCGGCTTCTTCGGCGTGGGCGTGGGCGAGGGGCAGGTGAAATGGTCACTGCCCGATGCCCATACCGATTTCATCATCGCTGTCGCGGCCGAGGAATACGGGCTGGTCTGCGTGGCCACGATCATCGTGCTTTACATGGCGGTCGTGCTGCGCGCACTGATCCGTTTGATGCGCGAACGAGACCCGTTCATCCGCTTGGCCGGAAGCGGCCTTGCGGCCATGATCGGGGTGCAGGCGATGATCAACATGGGTGTGGCCGTGCGGCTGCTGCCGGCCAAGGGAATGACGCTGCCCTTCGTCAGTTACGGCGGGTCGTCGGTGATCGCCAGCGGCATCGCGGTTGGCATGTTGCTGGCCCTCACACGTAATCGTCCGCAGGGCGAGATCGGTGACATCCTGTTGCGCAGGGGGCGCTGATCATGGCGCGCAGACCCCTTCTGACCATTGCCGCCGGGGGCACCGGCGGGCACATGTTCCCCGCGCAGGCGCTGGCCGAGGCGATGCTGCGCCGCGGCTGGCGGGTCAAGCTGTCCACCGATGCGCGCGGTGCGCGGTACACCGGCGGGTTTCCCCACGTGGTCGAAATCGAACAGGTCAGCAGCGCCACCTTCGCCCGCGGCGGTCTGCCGGGAAAGGCGCTGGTGCCGTTTCGGATCGCCGGCGGCGTGATCGGTGCGGCGGTCAAGATGCTGCGCGACAAGCCCGATGTCGTGGTGGGTTTCGGCGGTTATCCGACCATCCCGGCCATGGCAGCGGCCACGCTCCTGCGCAAGCCGCGCATGATCCACGAACAGAACGGTGTGCTGGGCCGGGTGAACCGGATCTTTGCCAGGCGCGTCGACAAGGTGGCCTGTGGCATCTGGCCCACGGACCTGCCCGCGGGCGTCGACGGGGTGCACAGCGGCAACCCGGTCCGCCAGTCGGTGCTGGACCGGGCAAGCGCGGGCTATATCGCGCCGGGCGACTACCCGATGTCCATCCTGGTGATGGGCGGCAGCCAGGGCGCGCGTATCCTGTCCGACGTGGTGCCGCCCGCGATCGCGGGATTGCCCACCGCCCTGCGCCGCCATGTCCGCGTCAGCCACCAGGCCCGGGACGAGGACCATGACCGCGTCGCCGATTACTATGCCAGCGAAGGCATTTCCGCCGACGTGCAGAGCTTCTTCAACGATGTCCCCGACCGCATGGCCGAGGCGCAGCTGGTGATCAGCCGCGCCGGTGCCTCGTCGGTCGCCGATATCTCGGTGATCGGGCGCCCCTCGATCCTGGTGCCGCTTGCCATCGCCACCGGCGACCACCAGTCAGCCAATGCCCGTGCCCTGGCAGAAGCGGGGGCGGCGATCCGCGTTCCGGAAGCGCGGCTGGAGGTGGGCACCCTGACCGAACAGATCGACGCCGTCCTGTCCAACCCCGACGGCGCGTTGCAGATGGCGCAGGCGGCCCAGTCCGTGGGCAAGCCCGAGGCGACCGAGGCGCTGGTCGCGCTGGTCGAGGAGCTGGCCGGACCTGCCGCAACGCAAGAACCAACGGACAGTCTCTCATGACCGCGGCGACGAAACTCCCCCTTGATGTCGGCCCGATCCACTTTGTCGGCATCGGCGGCATCGGCATGTCCGGCATCGCCGAGGTGTTGCTCAACCATGGCTATGTGGTTCAGGGATCGGACGTGAAATCCACCGGTATCACCGAGCGGCTCGGATCGCTGGGCGCGCTGATCTTCGAAGGCCAGCGGGCCGATAACCTCGACGCGGCCGAGGTCGTCGTGATCTCCAGTGCCATCAAGCCGGGCAACCCCGAACTGGACGAGGCCCGCCGCCGCGGCCTGCCCGTGGTGCGCCGGGCCGAGATGCTGGCCGAACTGATGCGCCTCAAATCGAACATCGCCGTGGCCGGAACCCATGGCAAGACGACGACAACGACCATGGTCGCCTCGCTTCTGGACGGAGGAAACCTTGATCCCACTGTCATCAACGGCGGCATCATCCACGCCTACGGCTCCAACGCGCGCGTGGGTGCGGGCGAATGGATGGTGGTCGAGGCCGACGAGAGCGACGGCACCTTCAACCGCCTGCCCGCGACCATCGCTGTCGTCACCAACATCGACCCCGAGCACATGGAACACTGGGGCACCGAGGAAAACCTGCACCGGGGCTTTTACGACTTCGTCTCGAACATCCCCTTTTACGGGCTGGCCGTGTGCTGCACCGATGACACGGACGTGCAGGCGCTGGTGGGCCGGATCACCGACCGCCGGGTGCTGACTTACGGGTTCAACACCCAGGCCGACATCCGCGCCGTGAACCTGAGCTATCAAAAGGGCGAGGCGCATTTCGACATCGCGCTACAGACCGAGGGGGCCATGATCGAGGGCTGCACGCTGCCCATGCCGGGGGACCATAACGTGTCCAACGCGCTGGCGGCGGTGGCCGTGGCCCGCCACCTTGGCATGAAGCGCTCGGAAATCCGCGCCGCGCTGGCCGCCTTCAAGGGCGTGGGGCGTCGCTTCACCCGCGTGGGCGAGGTGGGCGGCGTTACCGTGATCGACGATTACGGCCACCACCCGACCGAGATCGCGGCCGTCCTGCGGGCCGCGCGCCAGGCCAGCGAGGGCCGCGTGATCGCCGTGCACCAGCCGCACCGCTATACCCGGCTGCACCACCATTTCGACGACTTCTGTGCCTGTTTCAACGAGGCCGACGTGGTCGCCATCGCCGAGGTTTTCGCCGCCGGAGAGGACCCCATCGAAGGCGCGTCCCGCGACGACCTTGTCGCCGGGCTGACCCGCGCCGGCCACCGCGACGCGCGCGCCATCGACACGCTCGACGACCTCGCCGCCCTGGTGCGCGACGAAACCGGCCCCGGCGACATGGTCGTCTGCCTCGGTGCGGGCACCATCAGCGCCTGGGCCAAGGGATTGCCGGAACGGCTGAAAGGGTAGCGATGTGAGGGCGGCGGAGATCGAGACGCAGGACGACCTGAAAGCCTGGCTGGAGGGCCAGAGCCAGGAAGTCTGCGTCTGGATCGCCGCCCGCGCCGCGGCAAGGGTATTGCCGCTTTATTGTGAGACGGGCGATCGAAGCGAAGATCCTTCTACGCTTACTCTTTTTCGCGCAACCCTGACGGCCAGCACGTTCTCAGGCTCGAAAGATACGACTGTCAAAAGTCTTTTGGCCCTCTCACAGGCTGCCCCGAAAGTTGCCGAGCACAAACGTGCAACAGGGCGTTCACGAGTAGCGATTGCAGCTAATCAGGCTCTGCATGCAATACAGTTGTCTGGATCTTCCGCACTGATCGCCGCCGCGAAAGCGGCGACAGACGCGATGACTGCTGCATCACGCGCTACTAACATGCGGTATCAGCACGATCCGCCGCGAGATAAGAATCCTGCGGCTGACGCCCGCGCTACAATATTCAACGACGCACGCTGGGCCGAGGCGGAGGGCATCACTGCCACACGCCCGCTCTGGCCCGAGGGGATGCCGGACGAGATCGCCCAAGCATGGCAGGCCACGCTGCACGCGCTGCCCGAGCCCGACGGCGACCAGCCGGATTACCGCAGCTTCTGGGTGCCCTGGTACCAGGGCCTGCTGGACGGCAAACCCGCCTTCCCGCAATCCCTGACCGAGGCCGTCGCCCTGATCCCCGAGGACGACTGGAAGCAGGGCGACCTGCACATCAACAACACCGTCATCCCCCGTTTGATGAAGAAATACCGATCAGCGCTGTCCAAGGCTTACCCGGTAGATTTCACCTTCGATGCTCTGCATCGCGTCATGCGGATAATCGGCATCGAAAACGACAACGCCCACCTGAAGGACCCGGCAGTCGTCGGTGCCTTTGTCGATGACTGTGACGAATTGGAAGAAACCCTGGCGAATTTCGTGGATTACGCAGGTGATCTTGCCGGAACAGGCAACCATGCCGGGGTATTGCAGCGCGCCGCGCAAAAGGTTCTCGATGAAGTCCGGCGGGCGAAGGACCTCAACCACCTCAGGGCGCGCCATATCGTGCGGCTGGCGGGACAGTTGGAAGCCTTTTCCAAAGAGGAAAAAGCGCGCGACGACCTTGGGCCGACACTTGCCTCAATGCTCGACGAGGGGGTCGGATTTCTCAAGTCAGTCACCCGTAAGCACTTCGGCCCATCCTACGCGGCCCTTGCCCCGTTGGCCGATCTTCCTGCCGAGCACGTCGATCGGGACGCTGTCATCGAGTTGTTCGATGAAATGATTTTTTACCTTGAAGAATTGTCGACGGATCAGGCAATCGCGCTCGATGCCGAAAGTCTGGCCATCCTCCGCGACATGGTCCGCGAAACACATGATTTCCGGGCCGCGATATCGGAAGCGTCGGCCGACGAGTTCCGCGCGGTCGTGCAGGCACGTTTCACTGAAAGCGCCGCTGGAACAGGCCTCGCCTTCGGGCGCCTTGTGGAGAGATCTGCGCAGGCTGGTCGCAAGATCGGTGATGGGTCGGACGTAGCAATCAAGAACTTCAGACGTGTAGAATCGTTTCGAGATATAATTGATGTATTGAAACAGATGTTTCCTGGTGGCCCGCCCGTATGACCGCCCCCTGGATCATCGCCGGCGCTGTCGTCCTGTTCGCGCTTGTCAGCACGACGCGGATTCTGAGGCGGTTTCTCCTTGCCTTCGTCGTCGCGGCGGGCGGGCTTTTGCTGCTGCATT
>Ga0102940_1000972_pt1 | contig 19092 bp, 15 predicted proteins | sample SalPonR2_C_D1_MG_FD_78215 | JGI IMG/M metagenome (GOLD analysis project Ga0102940, IMG submission 78215) | Salt pond soil microbial communities from South San Francisco under conditions of wetland restoration - Salt Pond MetaG R2_C_D1_MG | ecosystem: Environmental > Aquatic > Marine > Intertidal... | reverse complement strand
GCAAACAGGCCGGACACACGTCTGCTTCTGACCAGTGCGAAATTAGGTTCAAAAATGTCTTGCTATGCAGGAGCTATCCACACAGGACGTTTTGTACGCTTTTCAGGCAGCCACCAACTGCTGTCCACGGGTGCCCGTCACCGTGGCGGTGACGATCTGGCCCTCCTCCCGGTCGGCATCGAACGCCACCTCGGTGAACTGTTCGGTGCGCCCCATCCGGGGGTTTTCCATCAAGATACGGTGGGTTTGGCCCTGCTGTTCCGCAAGATGTCGTGCAACCTGCGCCGCACCCGCCGCGCGCAATCGCGCCGCGCGCGCCTTGATGTCCTTGCCATGCACCTGGGGCATCCGCGCCGCGGGCGTGCCGGGGCGTGGGCTGTAGGGAAAGACATGCAGCCAAGTGAGCTGACATTCTTCCACTAGTTTCAATGAGTTAGCGAAGGCTTCCTCCGTCTCGGTCGGGAACCCCGCGATGATATCCGCGCCAAAGGTCATCTCCGGCCGCAACCGCTTGGCCTCCTCCACAAACCGTATCGCATCCCCCCTCAAATGCCGCCGCTTCATCCGTTTCAGGATCAGGTCATCCCCATGCTGAAGGCTCAGGTGAAGATGCGGCATCAGGCGCGGTTCGGTGGCGATCGCCTGCATGAGGTTTTCGTCTACCTCTATGGAATCAATGGAAGAAATCCGCAGGCGCGGCAGGTCGGGCACCAGTTTCAGGATGCGCATGACCAGGTCGCCAAGGCGCGGCGCGGCGGGCAGATCGGCGCCCCAGCTGGTCAGATCGACCCCCGTCAGCACCACCTCGTTATACCCACGCGCCACCAGCCGGCGGATCTGATCCACCACCACCCCCGCCGGCACCGACCGCGAATTTCCCCTGCCATAAGGGATAATGCAAAACGTGCAACGATGATCGCACCCGTTCTGCACCTGCACATAAGCCCGGCTCCGCGACCCGAAACCGTCGATCAGATGACCGGCGGTTTCGGTTACGCTCATGATGTCATCGACCTGGCAAGCCTCTGTTTTTCCTATGAAATCAGCGGCCATACCCTTCCAGGTTTCGGGCTGCATCTTCTCGGTATTGCCGATCACGGCGTCCACTTCGGCCATCGCGGTAAAGGTCTCGGGCTCGGTCTGCGCGGCGCATCCGGTGACGATCAACCTTGCCTCGGGATGCTCTCGCCGCAGACGCCGGATTTCTTGCCGTGCCTTGCGCACCGCCTCGGCCGTGACCGCGCAAGTGTTTACGATTACAGCATTTTCCAGCCCTGCCTGCTGACTGAGCTCTTTCATGGCCTCGGTTTCATAAGCGTTGAGGCGGCATCCGAGCGTGGTAAATCGCGGCGCCTGCGTCATCCGATCCCCTCCAGGAACGCATCGGTCAGCACCCCGTCGAACACATGCATCGTCTCGCCGGTCATCCACACCCCGTCTTCGCGCCAATCCACATGCAGCGTCCCGCCATCGAGGTCGATCCGCACCTTCCGCCCCGTCAGCCCCCGCCGCGCCGCCGACACCGCCACGGCGCAAGACGACGACCCCGACGCCAGCGTCACCCCAACGCCCCTCTCCCAGACCCGCATGCGCAGGTGATCCTTGCTGATCAGGCTGGCAACCTGAACGTTCGTGCGCTCGGGATAAAGCGGGTGATGTTCATAGCGCGGGCCGAACTGCTCAAGCGGGATCGCCTCGGAATCCTCAACAAAAAAAGAGCAATGCGGGTTGCCCATTCCCGTGGCCGTGGGCCCACCCTCGATGGGCAATTCCAGCGTGTCCATCTCCTCCGCCAGCGGTATGTCGCGCCAGTCAAGCTGCGGTTGGCCCATATTGACCGAGGTCAGCCCCTCGCCCGCATCCACCGCGTGAAGGACGCCGCGCGCCGTGGTCAGATGCAGACGCTCGCGCCCGGTCTCGTCCATCAGGAAGCGCGCGATGCAGCGCGTGGCATTGCCACAGGCCGCCGACTCCGTGCCGTCGGAATTATAGAACGTCAGATGCGCGTCGGCAGCTCCATTGGAAATCACCGCAAGCTGGTCGAACCCCACCCCCATCCGCCGGTCCGCCACCGCAAGGATCAGGGCTGGCAGGACATCAACATCGCGCGCACGTGCATCCAGAACGACAAAGTCGTTCCCCAGCCCGTGCATTTTCATGAAGGGCAAACCGGTATCGCTGCGCATACTCATGAGCGGGCATATAAACTCCGTGTCTGAACGAATCCAGCGTCAGTGAACAAAACCGGCAATTTCGGGCTTGACCCCCTGCCCGCCACTTTCTAGATAGGCCGCCTAGTGGGCCGTTAGCTCAGTTGGTAGAGCAACTGACTTTTAATCAGTGGGTCGCAGGTTCGAATCCTGCACGGCTCACCACTGATCCAGCGAATCGGGATTGCGTTTGTGGGCTCGGTCAGAGCGTGTGCTTCATGCGGCATTGAGCTGGACCTTGAGCACGCCAAGTCCTTCGATCTGCCCGGCAATGCTCAGCCCCGGTCTGAGCCAGGGCAACCCGTTGAGCGAGCCCGTGATCACTACCTGCCCCGGCTGCCAGCCACCGCAATGCGTGCCGATGGCGAGGGCGAATTTGCGCAGCGTTTCAAATGCGTCGCCACCAGGAACCTTTGCGTCGCCGTCCAGCAGCAGATTGCTTCCGGCTTGAAGCAGCGCTTTGGCGCAGGTCACGTCCTGCGCCCGCCAATCGCGCAAGGGATGGCCCAGAACCACGGCACCGTTGATCTGGTTGTCCGCCATTTTCAACAAGGGATCGGCCGCAACCGGATCGGTGATGCGCGAGTGGACCAGTTCGATCACGGGCAAGAGTTCCACCGCCGAGCGCAGGCGGGTGTCAAAATCAGGAGCCGTCGTATCGGGCAGAGGGTCGATCAGCCGAAAGGCATATTCCATCTCGACCCCCACCGCTTCCTGCGCCGGGATCGAAAGGGTTGCGGGGCTGTCGTGAATATCGCTGGAATAGATCGGCGCAATCACCATGGGCGCATCTGGCGGGCAAGCCACCTTGAAGCCTCCCACCGGCCCGAAAGACGCCGCCAGCCGCTCCTGAACCTCAAAGGCCGCCTCGCGGGTCAGCCCCGCCCCGGCACTGTTGGGAACCTTTGCGCCGCCACGGCGCGCCTGTGCAAGCAATCGGGCCAGTGCCTCGGGCATGACGACTCCTGTTCATGGCCTGTTTCAGGCGGCAATCACGGCCCCCGCGGCGATCATTGCGTCGATCGACCCGCTGTCATAGCCCGCCTCGTCCAGAACGTCACGGCTGTGCTGACCCAGCACCGGGGCGGGGCAATCGATGCTGGCGGGGGTTTCACTGAACTTGACGGGGTGCCCGAGGGTCTTGACCGCACCGGCAGTGGGATGATCTAGCGCCACGATCATATCGCGCGCCAGCGCCTGCGGATCGGCCTGCATCTCCATGATACTCAGAACCGGGCCTGCGGGCAGCCCGGCACGCTCCATCCGTTCCAGCCAGGTGGCGGTGGTTTCGCCTGCCAGCCTGTCGTTCAGGATGCGCTCGAGTTCGGGCAGGTGCTGCATGCGGTCGTGATTGCTGGCAAAGCGGGGATCCTCCCCCAGTTCCGGCGCGCCGATCACATCCAGGAAACGCTCCCAGTTGCGCTGGTTCGCGGCGCCGACATTGATCCAACCATCGGATGTGCGAAACGATTGATAGGGCGCATTCAGTGGATGCGCCGAACCAAGCGGCCCCGGTGACGCGCCCGTGGCAAAGGCGATGGCGGATTGCCAATAGGTCTGGGTGATCGCCGCCTCGAAAAGCGAGGTATCGACCTTCTGGCCCTCACCCGTCTGAAGCATCCGCGCATAGGCCGCCGAAACGCCCATTGCCCCGATGATACCGGCTGTGATGTCCGAAATCGGCGCGCCTGGTTTCACTGGCGGGCGGCCAGGCCCCTCGCCGGTGATCGACATCAGCCCTGACATGCCCTGCGCGATCAGGTCGAACCCGCCGCGCTGCGCATAGGGGCCGGTGCGCCCGAACCCCGAAATCTCGCAGTAGATCAGGCGCGGGTTGATCCGGCGCAGTTCCTCATAGCCAAGTCCAAGCCGCTCCATCGTACCCATGCGGTAGTTCTCGATCACCACATCTGCGGTTTCCAGAAGCCGCCTCAGAGCAGTGACCGCGTCGGGCTGCTTGAGGTTCAGCGCGATGCCCCGCTTGTTGCGGTTCATCATCATGTAGGCCGCGGATTCGCCGTTGATCGCAGGGGGCACGAAACGGCGGCTGTCGTCGCCATCGGGCTTTTCCACCTTGATCACGTCGGCGCCCATATCGGCCAGCATCAGCCCGCAGACCGGACCGGCCATGATGTGTGCGAGTTCGACGACCTTCATTCCGGCAAGCGGGCCGGTTGCGTTGCGCGGGCTCACGTCCCCGTCCATTGTGGCTTCTCCTTGGCAAGAAACGCTTCCAGCCCATGGCGAAAATCGTTGCTCATGTAGCATAGCTCGATCAGGTCGGAATCCTGCGCGCGCGCGGCGGCCTGATTGCGCCGCATCGCCTCTTTGGTGGCGCGCAGCGTCAGCGGCGCCATTTTGGCCAGATGCGCGGCCAGTGCACCTGCGCGATCCATCAGCGCGGCCTCATCATGCAAGAACTCCGTGATCAACCCGCAGGCCTGCGCCTCTTCGGCCTCTAACAGGCGAGCGGTGAAGATCATCTCGCGCACACGCCCCGCCCCCATCAAGGCGCTGAGCCGCGCGAGGTTGGCCGCCGCCAGACAATTGCCCAAGGTGCGTGCGATCGGAAAGCCGAATTTCAGGCTGGCGCTGGCGATCCGCAGATCGCAGGCCGCGGCGATCGCCGCGCCGCCGCCGGTGCAGGCGCCATTGATGGCCGCCACGGTCGGAACCGGACATCGTTCGACCGCATCGAGCACCGCGTCGATCCGCGCCTCGTAATCCAAAGCATCCTGCGCGGTGTCAAAGGCGCGAAACTGGGTCATATCGGTACCAGCGGCAAAGGCTTTGCCGCCCGCTCCCGACAGCACGATGGCGCGCACGCTTCCGTCGTCGGGCACATTGCGACACAGATCGGCCAGCGCCTCGTACATGGCGAAGGTCAGCGCGTTGCGGGCCTGCGGGCGGTTGAACGTGATCCACAAGGTCTGCCCGCGCGTTTCATGCGTCAGTTCGCTCATCGAAACCTCATCTGTAGAAATATTCGACCAGGAACAGCGGTACCGAGGGCACATAGGTGCACAGCATGAGCACGGCCAAAAGGACCGCAACAAACCATACATTGACCTTCGAGACCTCCCAGATATTGGCGCGCGCCACGGCACATGATGTGATCAGCACCGACGCCACCGGCGGGGTCTGCTGCCCGATCGCGAGGTTCAGGGTCACCACCAGTCCGAAATGCACCGGATCGATGCCCGCCGCGTTGATCAGCGGGATCACGATAGGAACGACCAGGATGATCGCCGCCGCCGAATGCAGGAAAAAACCGATGACCAGGAAGAAGAAGTTCAGGATCAGCAGGATCATCCATTGCTCGGACGTGATTGCAAGGATCCCTTCCGCCAGCTCCTGCGGAATCTGAGCGCGAGTCAGGAAGCCGCCCATCAGGACCGATGCCGCTACCAGCAGCATCACGATGGCCGTCTGCATGCCGCCATCCAGCATGGCCCGGCGCAGGTGCTTGAGGTCGATCTCGCGATACCAGGCCGATACGAGGATCGCCGCGATCACCGCAAGTCCTGCGGCCTCGGTGGCGGTGACGAAGCCACCGAAGATACCGCCAAGGATAATGACCGGCAGCGTGAACGCCGGCAGCGCATCCACGAAGGTCTTTCGCAGTTGCGGGATGTTGAACGCCTCTTCGGTGGGAAGGTTGTAGCGGCGCGCAAAGATGTAAGCGACGGTCATCAGTCCGGCAGCGCCCAGAAGGCCCGGTACGACGCCGGCGACAAAAAGCTGTTCGACAGATGTGTTCGCCGACGCGGCATAAAGGATCATCGGAATCGAAGGTGGAATGATGATCGCAAGCGAGGCCGAGGAAGACGTGACCGAAGCCGACAGTTCCTTGGAATAGCCGCGCTTTTTCATCTGCGGGATGAGGATCGAGCCCATGGCCGCCACATCCGCCACCGCCGAGCCGGAGATTTCGGCGAAGAACAGCGAGACGCCGATATTCACCATCGCCAGCCCGCCCCGGATAAATCCGATCAATGCCGAGACGAAATTGATCAGCCGGTCCGTTACACCACCGGCATTCATGATCGCGCCAGCCAGAACGAACATCGGGATGGCGATCAGCGAGAATTTGGTCGAGCCATCATACATGTCCAATGCGATCGTCACGAGGCTAGACGTCCCCTCGGTTACGAGAAGGCCAAGTACACCTGCCAGCGCCAGGGCAACAGCGATCGGCACGTTGATACAGATCATCGCCACGAGGGCCAGGAAAATAACGAGCATAAGCATCAGACGCGACCCTTGTTCTTGGTAAGCTCAACCTCGACCTCTTCCTCGATCTCGGCATGTTCCAGCGATATGCCGCGACGGGTCTTGGACAAGTATTCGGGCAAGCTCAGCAATTGGCAGATGATGAACAGAATCGCGCCGATGGGAATGACCGATTGCGTCAGTTGCACGGGCACCCAAGTCAGCGAAACCAGACGGTCGCCCGCCAGCACCTCAAGCACCTGGAACCCGGCACGCGCCATCAGCACGAAGAAGGTCAGCACCAGCAGCTCCCCAAGCAACACCGCGCCAAGGCGAAACCGTGGCGGCAGTGCCAGAAGAACCGAGTCAAAACCGATATGACGGCGATGCAGTGCCGCCAGTGCCGACCCGTAATAGGTGATCCAGGCCAGCATAATGGCCGCGATCTCGTCATACCAGGAAAAGCTCTGCCCCATCAGACGGGCCAGAACGGCGACAATCACAATCAGGGTCAGGATGACCATCAGAAGGATCGTTATACTTTCCAGGATCCGGCTGACGAACTGATTGATGCGATACAAAACGGACATTTTTGCTTTCTTTTCGCGAAGGACCCGCCATTGCAGCTTGTGGCACAAGTGGCATTTGGCGCCAGGGACAGGGTCTTTAGACAATGACGTCCGGCGGCCCGTCAGACAGGCCGCCGGAAACAGGTCGCCGGGTCAGCCCGACTGGGCCAGACCCATCACCTCATCGATCATTTCCTGGGCGCCGTCGACTTCGGCGGCAAAACCCTCGTAGATCGGCTTGGACGCCTCGATGAACGCCGCCTTGTCGGCCTCATTCACTTCGACACCGGCATCCTTGATTACGCCCAGAAGCTCATCTTCCAACTGAGCAGCCTTCTCATAGGTGAAATCCTGAGTCGAGTTGGCGCAATCGGTCAGCACCGCCTGAACATCTTCGGGGTGGCTCGAGAATGTCTTGTCCGATGCCAGGATGTAGGCCGGGGTATAGACATGCCCGGTGATCGAAAGGTATTTCTGCACTTCCTGGAACTTGGCCGAGGCAATCTGCGCATAGGGGTTTTCCTGCCCGTCGATCACACCAGTCTGCAACGCGGTGAACACGTCGGAAAAGGCCATTGGCGTCGGGTTCGCGCCATATTCCTTGAACATCTTCACCCGCCACGCACCATTGGGCGTGCGCAGTTTGACGCCATCCAGGTCCTCAGGTGTGTTGATTGGGCGCACATTGTTCGTGATGTGCCGAAAGCCGTTCTCGGCAAGCCCGACAATATAGTAGCCGTTTTCCTGCGCCGCCGACTGGAAATTGTCCATCATGGCATCCTGCACACGGCGCATGTGATCGCGGTCCTGGATGATATAGGGCATCTCGAAGATACCGAACACGTCATCCACCGACGACATCACCGAGGACGGCAGCGCGAAGTCGACCTGGCCAAGCTTGAGTTTCTGCAGAAGCTCCTTGTCCTTGCCAAGCTGCGACGAGCCGAAGGTCTGCACTTCGATCTTGCCGTCCGAAGCACTGCCCACGCATTCAGCGAAGTTGTTGACGCTGGCCTCGAACAGAGAGCCGGGCGCGCCGACATGTCCGAATTTCATCGTGATATCGGCGGCCATCGCCGGCGCGGCCATCAGTGCGGCAACGGTTGTTGCGATAAGAGTCTGTTTCATTGGATCCTCCCTTGGTTTCCGATCAATGCGCGGGCGATGTGGCCGGAGCTTTGCGTCTTCTTGTCCATCTCGTCCGCACGGTTCTTTCTTGGTCTTCGGGGCATCCGTTTCACCCCGCTTGCGCAGCGGCCGGCCTCCTCCTGCCGCCCGCTGCATGGGTTCATGGCCTTCAGGCCGCGGCGCGGGCGCTGTCGAACTTGCGCCCCAGCACCTCCATCGCCGCCTGAACGCCACCGGCCTTGTGCGGCACGGCCGCGTCGCGCAGGCCCATTTCCACCCCGGACAGGGTGCCGCACAGCATCAGGTCGTTGAAATCGCCCAGATGGCCTATTCGGAACACCCGGTCGGCGACCTTGGACAGGCCATTGCCCAAAGACATGTCGTAATGGCGCAAGGTGACTGCCCGGAAATTGTCGGCCGAATGGCCTTCGGGCATCATCACCGCCGTCAGCACGGGCGAGCGATGCTCGGGCACCTTGCACAGAACCTCAAGCCCCCATGCCTCGACCGCGGCGCGCGCCGCCTCGCCATGGCGCTTGTGTCGCTCGAACACGTTCTCAAGACCCTCTTCATGCAACAGCATGTCGAGTGCCTCGTTCAGCCCGTACAGAAGATTGGTCGCCGGGGTATAAGGGAAATAGCCGGTCTCGTTGGGGCCTTCCATCTCGTCCCAGCTCCAGTAGGAACGCTTCAACCCGGCCCTTTCGGACGCCTTGATCGCCTTCTCGCTGATCGCGTTAAACGACAGCCCCGGCGGCAACATCAGCCCCTTCTGGGAACCCGAAACCGTGACATCGACGCCCCATTCGTCATGGCGAAAATCAACCGAGGCCAGCGACGAGATCGTATCGACCATCAACAGCGCGGGGTGCTTGGCGGCATCCATCGCGCGACGCACATCGTTGATCGGAGACACCGCGCCAGTTGATGTTTCGTTATGCACCACGCAGACCGCTTTGATCTCGTGGCTGGTATCCTCGCGCAGCCGCGCTTCGATCGCATCGGCGTCAGCACCACTGCGCCAATCGCCTTCGATGAAGACCGGGTTCAGGCCCAGCTTTTCTGCAAGGCCCCTCCAGAGCGTCGCGAAATGGCCGGTCTCGAACATCAGCACGCTGTCGCCGGGCGACAGGGTATTGACCAGTGCCGCCTCCCAGGCGCCGGTGCCCGACGAGGGATAGATCACCACCCGCGATTCCGTCTTGAAGACGGCCTTCATCCCTTCAAGCGCCTTGCGGCCCACATCGGCAAAGGCGGGTCCACGGTGGTCCATCGTGGGATAGTCCATCGCGCGCAAGATGCGGTCGGGGACGTTCGAGGGCCCAGGGATCTGCAGAAAGTGTCGGCCGGCGGTCATGATCTCTCTCCCAGAATAGCGCTACACCCCATCAGGCCGGGGCGATTGAATCTGGTTGAATTGAATTCTGAATTCAATATTCTGTCAATACGTCATTGAAATATTTTTACGAGGACGGGCCGAATGTTGAAAGAAAAGACCCGGAGCAGACTGGCGCGCGAGATCGAAGGAGAGGTCCGTCTGGATACGTTTTCGCGCGGGAGATACGCGACCGATGCCTCGATCTATCAGATCATGCCGGCGGGCGTGGTCATCGCGAAATCCACCGATGATGTGGCAGCTGCGCTGGATGCCTCACGCGAAGCGGGCCTTGCGCTGACCATGCGCGGTGGCGGCACGTCGCAATGCGGTCAAACGGTCAATTCGGGTCTGATCGTCGATTGCTCGAAACACCTCAACCGAATCCTGGAGCTGGACGTGGAGGGCCGCCGCGCGGTGGTCGAGCCGGGAATCGTGCTCGACGATCTCAACCGTCAGCTCAAGCCGCACGGCCTTTGGTTTCCGGTCGATGTCTCGACCGCGTCGCGTGCCACCATCGGCGGCATGGTCGGGAACAATTCCTGCGGGTCGCGCTCGCTGCGCTATGGCACCACGCGAGACAATGTCGAACGGATCGAGGGGCTGCTGGTTGACGGCACCGCCTTTGATTTCGGCCCCGGCAGCGGCAATCGCGTACCCGAACCGCTGCTGCGCCAGATGCTAGACCTGGGCGCCCGAGAGGCGGACGAGATCGAAGCGCGCTTCCCCAAGGTGCAGCGACGCGTGGGCGGCTACAATATCGATGCGCTGGTGCCGGACGCTGCCCCGATCAACCTTGCGCATCTGCTGATTGGCTCCGAAGGGACGCTGGGGCTCTCCACCGCCATCGAAATCAGACTCTCGCCCCTGCCCTCGAAGACGCGTGTCCTTGGCGTGTGTCATTTCCCCACCTTCCGCGCCGCGATGGAGGCGGCAAAGCCGCTTGTCGGGCTGGGTCCGACATCGGTCGAACTGGTGGACAAGACGATGATCGGGCTGGCGCGCTCGATCCCGATCTACGCCAAGACCCTTGAGGAATTCGTGCGCGGCCAACCCGCCGCCATGCTGTTCGTCGAGTTCGCCGATACACCGCCGGAAAACGAAGAAAACATGCGCCGCCTTGCAGACACGTTGGCAGACCTTGGCTATGGCTTCGGCAAGGGAGGTGAACAGGAGGGCGGAGTTGTCGAAGTCTGGGACATGGCCCTTGCCGCCGATATCGGCGAACTACGCAAGGCAGGGCTCAATATCATGATGTCGATGAAGGAGGAGGGGAAGCCCGTCTCATTCGTCGAGGATTGCGCCGTCCCGCTGGAACATCTTGCCGATTACACTGACCGGCTGACCGAAGTGTTCCACAGCCACGGCACCGAAGGCACTTGGTATGCGCATGCCTCGGAAGGGTGCCTGCATGTCCGTCCGGTCCTGAACCTCAAGCTGGACAAGGACGTGCGCGCCATGCGCGAGATCGCGGAAGCCGCCTTCGAGATGGTGCGCGACTACAAGGGCTCGCATTCGGGCGAGCATGGGGACGGCATCGTGCGCTCGGAGTTCCATGGCAAGATGTTCGGGCCGCGCATCCTGGCGGCTTTTGAGGAGGTCAAGACCGCCTTCGATCCCGACAGTCGCCTCAATCCGGGCAAGATCGTTCATGCGCCGAAGATGGATGACCGCAGCCTGATGCGTTATCCCCCGGACTATGATTTTACCGACCTCGCGAGCGGCCATGACTGGTCTGCCTGGCCCGGCAAGGGCGGCGGCTTTCAGGGCGCGATCGAGATGTGCAACAACAATGGCGCTTGTCGCAAACTGCAAGGCGGCGTGATGTGCCCCAGCTATCGCGTCACGCGCGACGAGCGCGACGTGACGCGCGGGCGGGCCAACACCCTGCGTCTGGCTTTGTCGGGGCGCCTTGGGAAAGATGCGCTCTATTCAGACGAGATGGCCGAAACGATGAAGCTCTGCGTGAGCTGCAAGGCCTGCAAGCGCGAATGCCCAACCGGGGTCGACATGGCGAAGATGAAAACCGAGGTGCTTTATCAGCGCGGCCAGAAGCTGGGTTACGGGTTGCGCGAACGGCTGATCGCCGAAATGCCGCGCTATGCGCGAGTGGCGGTGGCGCTGCGCTGGTTGGTGGCGCTGCGCAACAAGGTGCCGCTGCTGGCGGCCTTGGGAGAGCGGATCACCGGCTTGGCGCGTCAGCGCAGTCTGCCCGGCTTTCGCGCCGATTTCTTCCGCGATTCCGAAGTCGGGCAAGCGAAAGGCAAGGGCGGGGCGGGCAAGGTCATACTGTTCACCGATACTTTCAACCGCTGGATGGAGCCCGAGATTCCGCGCGCCGCCCTGAGGGTGCTGGAACGCGCCGGGTACGAGGTGATTACCGCCCAAAGTCCCGGTCGTCGCCCGCTGTGCTGCGGGCGCACTTATCTGGCTGCGGGCATGATCGACCGCGCCCGCGACGAGGCCCGGCGCACGCTGACAGCGCTCTTGCCGCATGTCCATGCCGGCACGCCGATCATCGGCCTTGAACCTTCCTGCCTGCTGACCTTGCGCGACGAATTCCTGACACTGCTTCCCGGCGCCGATGCCAAGGCGCTTTCCGAAAACGCGATGCTGTTCGAGGAATTCATCGCGCGCGAGGCAAGGTCGGGTCGTCTTGATCTGCCGATGACCGCGTCTGCCGGGGCCGCGCGTGTGCATGGCCATTGTCACCAGAAGGCCGCTGGCGTGATGAGCGATATGGATCACGCCCTCGGGCTTGTGACGGGGCTGGAAGCGGACAATATCGAAAGCAGTTGCTGCGGAATGGCCGGCGCCTTCGGCTACGGTGCCGAGACCTATGACGTATCAGTCAAGATGGGCGAGCTTTCCTTGCTGCCCGCCATACGTAAGGCCGCGCAGGATGATCTGATCGTGGCCAACGGCACCTCTTGCCGCCACCAGATCGCGGATGGCGCGGGCCGCCGCGCCTTGCATATTGCGGAAGTTTTCGACAGAGCGTCTGAAAATGCGCTAGAACGGGGGCAAGACAGTGTTTAAGGACCATCAAACGCCCCACATGAGCCAGTTGAAACCAGATCCGATCGGGCGCACTGCCCTTGCCGTGGAAATCACGAACAGGCTGCGCCAGATGATCCTGGAAGGTCAGTTGCAGCCGGGTGAGAAAATCAACGAGAAACTGTTGACCAGCCAGTTCGGCGTATCGCGCACGCCACTGCGCGAGGCGCTCAAGGTGCTGGCCGCCGAGGGCCTTCTGGAGTTGATACCGCATCGCGGTGCGGTCATCACCCGCCAAAGCGAAGCGGAACTCGCGGAAGTCTTCCAAGTCCTCGCCGCGCTGGAGGCGCTGGCCGGAGAGCTGGCAGCACTCAATGCCAGCGACGCCGAGATAGCCCGGATCACTACCATGACCGAGGAACTGCGCCGCTCATACGATGAAACCGACCGGCCCACCTATTTTCGCATCAATCAAGCGATCCACAACGCGATCCTGCAAGCCGCGAAGAACGAAAGCCTTGCCAAGTCTCATGAATTGCTGGCCTACCGTGTCCAGCGCGCCCGGTATCAGGCGAACCTGACCCCCGAACGCTGGCGCGCCGCGGTCGAGGAACACGAGGCCATCGCCAACGCGCTTTCCACCCGCGACTCCGCGACCTGCGCAGCGCTCATGAAAAACCACCTGCTCAGGAAGTTCGCCTCGATCTCGGTCCAATAGGATCGCCTCAGGCGTTCCAGCGTACCTCGCCCAGCCTGCTGATGTCATAGCCAGCCAGATGGGCGGCATGCGTCGCGAAACTTTCCTCGCGACAGAACGCCATAAGGCGCTGCATCGGTGGCTCGAACCAAGCGCGGCGATCAAGCAGCAGATCGAATTCCTCTTCGATGACAGGCACGAAAGGCAGGTTGTGCTGGCGCGCCAGGGATTGCAGCCCGAAGGCCGCATCACCCCGCCCTTCTGCAACCGCGAGGACTGCGTCGGTTTCACTGGGCGCGGTCTCGGTCATCTGCACGCCGGACAGATCAAGCCCTGCGTCCGCCGCGAGTGTCGTGAACAGGATCTGCGTGCCGGTCTCGGCCTGCCGGGGCACAAGGCGGCGTCCGGCAAGGTCGCTCATCGCGCGCAGCTCGCCGTCCAGTTCCGAACGCAGCACGAGCCCGCGCACGCGCTTCGCCCAGGATACCAGCACGGCGTTCTGATCCGCGCATCGCGCCGCCACATGCGGCTGGTTCCATGTCCCGGACCCGGCATCGAACACATGCAGGCCCGCCGCCATACCTTCGCCTGCGCAAAACCGTTCGACCCCATCAAGACTGCCCTCGAAGAAAGACGCAAGGCCGCTTCGCGACTGGCGGATCGCCCACTCCAACAGTGGGTCGTGACTGCCAAGGCAGATCGCGGGGCGCGCCACATTCGCCACGGGCGCGCCGCCTGAACTCGCCTGCGCGATCCATGCCTCGACGTCACGGCGGGGGAACAGCAGTTTGCCGGTCGCCCGCGACACCGGCACATCGCCCGAGGCCGCCAGATCATAGACCTTGCGTTCCTTGATGCGCAAAAGCGCAGCCAGTTCGCGCACGGTCAGGTATTCGGGCAAGGTCAGGTCGGCAGGGTGATCAATCATCGGTTTCTCCACCGCGGATCATCCCCCAGGATGGCCGCGCCGACAAGCCCCGGCGCGGCCTTTGCTTTGATCGCGCGCTCTTTTACTTCGCGTTCGGGAAGAACAGCTTCTGCCCCTCCACCTCATAGGCGCCGATCGCCTCCTGCCCGGCATCCGAGGTCATCCAGTCCACAAAGCTCTGGCCAGCCTCGGCATTCACGTTCTCGCATTGCTCGGGGTTTATCAGGATGATGCCATACTGGTTGAACAGATCCTCGTCGCCTTCGACCAGAATCTCGAAATCATCCTTGTTGCCAAAGCTGATCCATGTGGCCCTGTCGGTCATCACATAGGCATCCATTCCAACCCCGGCATTGAGCGTCGCACCCATGCCCGAGCCGGTTTCACGATACCATTCACCAGACCCGGATGCGGGATCGGCGCCGGTATCGCCCCAAAGGCTCATTTCCTTCTTGTGGGTGCCGGAGTCATCGCCGCGCGAGGCGAACAGAGCACCCGAACCGGCGATCTTTTCCAAGCTGTCCTGTGCATCCGACATGCCCTCCACGCCGGCCGGGTCCTCGCCGGGACCGACGATGACAAAGTCATTATACATCAGGTCGAATCGCTCGACGCCCATGCCATCGGCGATGAACTTCTCTTCGGCGGGCTTTGCATGAACCAACAGAACATCACCGTCGCAGTTGCGCGCGTTCTTGATCGCCTGGCCCGTGCCGACGGCCACCACATTGACCTGAATCCCGGTTTCATCGGTAAAGATCGGCAACAGGTAATCGTAGAGACCCGAATTCGCCGTCGAGGTCGTTGATTGCACGATGATGGATTGATCCTGTGCCGCGATGCTTCCGGCGCTGAGCGCCAAGGCGATGGCGGTGGTCACGCCCAATCTGATTCTGGATGTCATGGAATGTTTCTCCCTTTGTGTGCGAGTTTTCTGAAGCGGATCAGACGACGATTCGGCCCTGAAGGAAGTTTCTGGCTTCCTCCGTTTCAGGCCGCGACAGGAACAGGTCCGCCGAGCCGTACTCGTGCAGCCTGCCCTTGTGCATGAACACGATGTCATCAGCCAGCCGTCCGGCCTGACCCAGATCATGTGTCACGAACAAAATCTTGGTGCCCTTCGCCTGGGCGTCCTGGACGATTTCCTCGATCTTCAGAACCGAGGCCGGATCGAGACTGGCCGTGGGTTCATCCATCAGCATCACCTTCGGCTCGGTCGCCAACGCCCGCGCCAACGCAAGCCGCTGCTGCTCGCCCCCTGATAACAGCCGCGCAGGCTGGCGAGCATGGTCCGACAGACCAACATGGGCCAGCAACGCATCTCGTCGCGAAGCGTCCCGGATACCGCGTGCCTTGAGCACGAAATCCACGTTCGCCGCCACCGAGCGGCGCAGCACAACGGGCTTCTGAAAGACCATGGATTGCACGCGGCGCAATTCGTTCGACAGCGGCTGGCCACCCCAAAGCACCTCGCCCGAACTGGGCACGATCAAGCCATGCATAAGTTTCAGAAGCAGAGATTTGCCCGCACCGTTCGGCCCCATGATCATGGTTATGCCGGTCGGCTCGAGAGCAAGGTTTAGATCGCGCACGAGCGGCGTTCCGTCGATGGTCAGACCAAGATTGCGCAAGGTGGCTGCGCGGCGGTCCGCTGTGGCGCTGACCGGTTCGGGCGGCCGCGTGCCCGCGATATCGCTGACGGTGTCACGCATATGCATGGCGCACCGCCGTCATGCGTAGGGATTGGACCATGGCATTCACGCCAAGCGCGATCACCATCAGCACGAGGCCAAGCCCAAGGGCCAGCGCCAGATCGCCCTTGGATGTCTCCAGCGCGATTGCGGTGGTCATGACTCTTGTGAGGTGGTCAATATTACCACCGACGATCATCACTGCGCCCACCTCGGCCACCGCGCGACCAAACCCGGCCAAGCCAACCGTCAGCAGGGAAAACCGCGCATCCCAGATCAGTGCAGCAACCTGCTGTCGGCGGGACAGCACGAGCGAGCGGAACTGTTCGGCATATTCGGCATGCAGATCCTCCAGAACCTGGCGCGACAGGGCCATGACGATCGGCGTGATCAGAATGGTCTGCGCGATGATCATCGCGGTCGGGGTATAGAGCAGGCCCAGAAAGCCCAGAGGCCCCGCGCGCGACAGGTGTAGATAGACAAGCAGCCCAACGACAACGGGCGGCAGGCCCATCAGCGCATTGAAGAGAATCAGAACCGCATTGCGCCCGCGAAACCGCGTGATCGCCACCAGCGCGCCAAGCGGCAGACCGATGAGGCAGGCAACACCCGTCGCGGTGAGGCTAACGCGCAGCGAAAGTGCCACGATTTCAACAAGATCGGCATCACCTGACAGCACAAGCGACAGGGCAAGTCTGAATGCCTCACCGAAATCCTGCAAAATTTCCTCCCAGTCGCACACTCACGTAAATTATGCAAAGCGTAGCGTATTGCCCTCGGACTCCGCAAGGAGGGAAAATCCGCGTCAAATGGGCATGCGGGTGACAGGTGCCAAGGGCTTGTGGGCCAACGGGGGGTGTTGGTTTCGGCAGCGATCGCGGTGACACACCGATTCCGGCCACCGGCCACCCCGCTCGGGTCTTCGGGCGTCGATCAGCGAGTGCGCGCGGAGGCGTTCGGGGCGGTCATGAAAAGGCAGCTGCGCGGGCGTGATCGCTGACGCCCGCGCCTGTTGCCCCTATCCCAAGGCGTCGCTGCAGCGCTTGCAGGTGCCAGGATGCGCATGGCTGCCGACATCTGGCAGGATCTTCCAGCAGCGCAGACATTTCTCGCCCATGGCGCGCTCGAATACCACGCCGACACCTTCGATCTCGGGCATGCGAAAAGCTTCGTTCGGCATGGGATCGCCAGTCAGCACGATATCAGAGGTGATGCAGACATCCTCAAAACTCACGCTCTTGAGCACGGCAAGCATCTCTGGGTCGCGCACATGCACCACCGGCGCGGCCTCGAGGCTGGCGCCGATCACCTTGTCGGTGCGCTGGATTTCCAGCGCGGCCGTCACCACGCGGCGCGCCTGCCGGACCGTGGACCATTTCGCCGCCAGCGGCTCGTTCAGCCAATCAGCGGGGGTTTCGGGTATATCGACCAAGTGGACGCTGGCATCATCGCCCGCGTTCCGTTCCAGCCAGACCTCCTCCATGGTGAAGGTCAAAACCGGCGCGAGCCAAGTGGTCAGGCGATGGAACAGAAGGTCCAGCACCGTGCGCGCCGCACGCCGCCGGGCAGTGTCGCCGTCGCAATAAAGCGTGTCCTTGCGGATATCGAAATAGAAGGCCGACAATTCCACCGTGCAGAAGTTGAACAGCTGCTGCACGACGCCTTGGAAATCATATGAATCATAGCCCTTGCGCACCGTGTGATCCAGCTCGGCCAGACGATGCAGGACCCAGCGTTCCAGCTCGGGCATATCCGCCGGATCAACGCGGTCGCTTTCCGAGAAATGCGCCAGCGCCCCCAGCATGAAGCGCATGGTATTACGCAAGCGGCGATAGCCATCGGCCACGCCTTTCAGGATCTCGGGGCCGATCCGCAAATCGGCGGTATAATCCGACTGCGCCACCCAAAGCCGCAGAATATCCGCGCCATATTGCTTGGTCACATCCTCGGGCGCGACGGTATTGCCGAGCGATTTGGACATCTTGTTGCCCTTCTCGTCCAGCGTGAAACCATGCGTCAGCACCCCGCGATAAGGCGCGCGCCCGATGGTCCCGCAGGCCTGAAGCATCGAGGAATGGAACCAACCGCGATGCTGATCGGTGCCTTCCAGGTAAAGATCGGCCAGCCCGTCCTCGGACCCGTCCTCGCGGTCGCGCAATACGAAAGCATGGGTCGAACCGGAATCAAACCACACGTCCAGGATATCATCGACCTTGTCCCACTCGGATGGGTCGTAATCATCGCCAAGGAACCGCTCCTTGGCGCCGGGTTTGTACCAGGCATCCGCGCCCTCGGCCTCGAAGGCATCGAGGATCCGGGCATTCACCTTTTCGTCGCGCAGCAGATAGTTGGGATCAGCCGGCATCGCGCCCACTTTGGGAAAGCAAGTCAGCGGCACGCCCCAGGCGCGCTGGCGGCTCAGCACCCAGTCGGGGCGCGCCTCGATCATGGAATAAAGACGGTTGCGCCCGGTGCGCGGCGTCCATGTCACCAGCTCGTCGATCGAGGTCAGCGCGCGTTCGCGGATCGTCTTGCCATAGGTATCCTGCCCGTCACCGACCTCGCGGTCGATGGCGGCGAACCATTGCGGTGTGTTGCGATAGATCACCGGCGCCTTGGAGCGCCAGGAATGCGGATAGCTGTGCTTGATCTTGCCGCGCGCCAACAGGCCGCCAACCTCGACCAACTTGTCGATTACCGCCTTGTTGGCGTTGCCCTCCTTGCCCTTGCGGTCAAGGATATACGTGCCACCAAAGAAGGGCAGATCCGCGCGGAAGCCGCCATCATCCATGACGTTGTAGGTGATGACCTGCTCCAGCATCCCGAGGCCACGGTAAAGCTCGAATTCCTCCATCCCGTGCGAGGGCGCGCAATGGACGAAACCCGTGCCTTCTTCATCGGTGACGAAATCGGCGGCGCGGAAATCGCGCGGGTCGTCCCATTCACCCCCGCCGCCTTCGGCCCCGGCAAGCGGGTGGGCAACGTGCGCGATAACGGACGGATCAACGTCACCCACGCGTTTCCACATGCTATCGTCCAGCCGCGCGCGGGCCATGACATCGGCGGCAAGTTTGTCGGCCAAGATGAACTTTTCGCCTGCCTTAGCCCAACATTCTGCGGGCGTATCGGTCACCTCATACAGGCCATAGGCAATGTCCTCCCCATAAACGACAGCCTTGTTCGAAGGGATCGTCCAAGGGGTCGTGGTCCAGATCACGACATGGGCACCAACAAGGTCCCGATTTTGCAACTTCTCGCCATCGCCACCGACGGGGTCCAAAACCT
>Ga0102940_1000971_pt1 | contig 19108 bp, 19 predicted proteins | sample SalPonR2_C_D1_MG_FD_78215 | JGI IMG/M metagenome (GOLD analysis project Ga0102940, IMG submission 78215) | Salt pond soil microbial communities from South San Francisco under conditions of wetland restoration - Salt Pond MetaG R2_C_D1_MG | ecosystem: Environmental > Aquatic > Marine > Intertidal... | reverse complement strand
TTTGGGGCGATTTCTTCGTTGCAAAAAGCCTTGGATAGCTAGGCTATCCGCGATTTTTGCGCCTCGAACTAGCCCAAAAAAGCCAGCACCTTATTACAGACTCAATATGGGCAACCTACTTAGAAGTAAAAAAATAATAAATTACCTTTAAACGAAAAATGAAAAGAGCCAATCGACAGCTATCCCTAATCGGATTATTACCCCTGGTCTTAATACTGTGCCATTGTACGCCGCAAGCCCCCAAAGAAGCCACCTCCGCAAAGGCTGAAATCCTGGGAAAAGAAGGCTTCTCCCTGACCTGGCAGGATCACTTCGATGAATTCAACTCCGAGTATTGGACTATTGGCTTAAGAGATACGACTAGCGGCGATGAGGTACCCGGCGCGGCGGGCCGCTACCTGCTCAATGATCGCTACGATGCCTACTACACCGAAGAAGATGTATTTATTGAGGACGGCAGCCTGGTGCTGCAAAATCAAAAACGGAGGATACAGGGTGCCGATCCGGTGGGTACCTTCGAATATACTTCGGGTTGGGTGATGTCTATGCACAAGGTATCCTTTACGGAAGGCTATCTGGAAGTACGGGCGCAATTTCCCCCAGGCGATAAAGTCTGGCCAGCTATCTGGTTGATCCCCGAAGACCTTACCTGGTGTCCGGAGTGGGACCTATTTGAGTATTTTGGTTATCGCGAAGGGCGCTACGACCGGATGGGGATGCACTTCTGCTACGCAGCTTATCCGAATCAGCAGTGGTCTGATTACTATATCGAAGGTTTTGACGAGCAATATGATGCCGACGCCTGGCATACCTATGGCTTTGTCTGGACTACTGATTATGCGGCCTGGTATATCGATGGGCAGCAGGTACGGTACCTGTCTTCCGAAGGAATATCGGACTGGCCCGCAAAAGATATGTATATTGTACTCAATAATGGTACCCGCACGGAGTCACCCGACGAAAGGACGCAGTGGCCCAATGCGCTGCGGGTCGATTATATTGAATTATATACCCAATAGTTTTTTCATCAGACTTTAGTATTATGCCTAGCATCCAGGATATCGCCCAAATGATTGATCATTCTCTTCTACATCCCACCATGACCGATGCCGATATTAAAGACGGCTGCGAACTGGCTAAGCAATATCAGGTCGCCACCGTCTGTATAAAGCCCTACGCTATACCGATGGTTAGAGATCTGATGGAGGGCTCGAGCGTGGGTATCTGTCCCGTTATTGGCTTTCCGCAGGGGAACAGTACTACCCTCATTAAAGTCAACGAAGCGGAAGCCGCCGCGGCGGCGGGAGGAGATGAGATCGATATGGTGGTAAATATCGGTAAAGTCCTGGGGGGCGACTGGGATTATGTAGCTAAAGAAATCCAACAAATCAATCAGGCGGTAGGGGCGCAGGGAGCGATCCTGAAAGTGATCTTTGAGAACGACTTCCTACAGGATGAGCATATTATCCGACTTTGCGAGATCTGCTCGGAGCATCAGGTTGCCTTCGTTAAAACCTCTACGGGCTACGGCATGGTGAAGCAAAGTAATGGGATGTATACTTATCAGGGGGCTACGGATTATCATCTACGGCTCATGCGCCAGCACAGTGCCGACACGGTACAAATCAAAGCCGCAGGTGGGCTGCGTAGCCTCGATGATGTACTGCGCGTGCGTAAACTGGGCGTAAGTCGGATTGGTGCTACGGCCACGGAGCAGATATTGCAAGAGGCTGCCGAGCGGGGTTTTCAGTAATAAATCCTTATCTTCCGGAGTAAACAATTCATCTGTCTATGCCTGCTTTTTTTTCACTGATTTGTAAGCTGTTTTGCATCGGTTTATTCCTCCTTGCTTTTTTACCGAAAGGGGAATCCCAAAACAGCCCTAATGTACTCTTCATCATCTCGGACGATCTCAATACCCGTATTGGGCCTTATATGGATATCGAGACCCATACCCCTAACCTGAATCGGCTGGTAAAGGAGGGCGTAGCCTTTTCGCGAGCTTACTGCCAGTATCCGCTTTGTGGTCCTTCGCGGGCTTCGATTATGAGTGGTCTTTATCCTGAAACGAACGGTGTAAAGGGAAACCAGCACGTACGGGGTAGCTATCGCGGCTCTAATCCAGCTCTGGCCGATCATCCTACGCTGGCTGGTTTTTTCCGGGAGCAGGGCTACTTTACCGCGCGGGTATCCAAGATCTTTCACATGGGGGTGCCGGGTGGTATTGAGCGTGGCGAAGCCGGAGATGACGATCCTGATTCCTGGGATTATGCCTATAATGTGATGGGTCCGGAGACGCTGAGTCCCGGTCCGCTGGAGCTGCTTTCTCCTGGTAATCTACACTACGGATCGAATTTTGCCCGTATGATCTTGCCAAACGGCACCGAGGGTACCCAGACGGATTACCTGGCTACCAATCAGGCCATTGCCCTTTTAGAAAGCCGGGCGGCAGCGGTGGCGAAGGGGGCTATCAACAAAGTAAAAATTAAACCGGCCGCTCCTTTTTTTATGGCCGTAGGGCTGGTACGGCCACACGTACCCTTCATCGCGCCGGAGCGTTGCTTTACGCCTTACTCAGAGGAGGAAATGGAAGTGCCCGATTCTGCTGTAGCCAGTAATGTGCCAGAAGCCGCTTTGCGGCGGCGAAATGGCCAGATATGGGAGATGGATGAACAGCAGAAACGGCAAACCATTGCTGCTTATATGGCCAGTGTACAGTTTATGGACGAGCAGGTGGGCCGTTTATTGGAGACTTTAGATCGGCTGGACTTACGTCAAAATACCATCGTCGTTTTTATGTCGGACCACGGTTATAATCTGGGGGAGCACGACTGCTGGTCGAAAGTCAGCCTCTGGGAGGGTAGCGTGCGGGTGCCTATGATCATTGCCGCTCCGGAAGCCAATACCAGCCGAGATGTAAGCTATTCAGAGCTAACGGAATTGATTGATTTGTACCCTACGCTGGTCGATTTATGTGGCCTTTCGGCAAAAGCACCATCGATCTTGCAGGGGCAGAGCCACGCTGAATTTATCCGATCCGGTAAGGTGAACGAGCAAACCCGTTATGCCTACACTATCACCCGGGGCGGGGCGAGTATACGCTCCGAACGCTGGCGTTATACCCGCTGGGGCGAAAAAGCGGAAGGCGAAAACGAAGAGCTTTACGACCATCAAAGTGATCCGGAAGAAAAGATCAATCTGATAGGTAATCCTGCTTATCGTACCAGGCTGGTAGACTTGCGTCAAAGATGGGCGCAGAAACGTAAGCAGGCGCGCAGCGATCAATAGTTTGTATTTTGGCGAAAGCCGATAAAAAAAAGACTCATGGGACTCAGAGAAGTTAAATCAGAATTAAAAAAGCTGGATAAAGAGCAATTAATCAAACACATAGCCGAGCTATACAAAAAGTACCAACCCGTAAAAGAGTACTTCGATTTTTACGTCGAGCCCGACGAAGAAAAACTACTTGAGAAGTATAAGCAAAAGGTCCACGAAGCCTTTTTCCCCAAAAGGGGATACCGCCTCAAGCTAGGGGAGGCTAGAAAAGCGATTAATGATTTTAAAAAACTTGGGCCATCGGCCGGGCATTTATCGGATCTGTTACTTTGTTATGTGGAAAATGGAGTAGCATTTACCAATACCTACGGTGATATTGATGAGCGGTTTTATATCAGCGTCGAAAACACCTACGGCAAAGCATTGGAGTTGATGCAAAAAAATGATCTACTGAAAAGCTTTCAGCACAGAGCCTACCGAATTGTCACCGATTCTGATAGAATTGGGTGGGGTTTTCATGACGAATTGAGTGATTTATACCATCAAACCTTCGAAGCATAGTTCATACTTTAACCATTTCATCTTATGCAACGCACAAAATATTTTACACTCTTTCTCCTTGTTCTTCTTTCCGGCTGTAGCCAAAAAACGGACGTTCCCGCTGATATTCCAGCCAATTCCGTTGTGCCTTCCCCACAACAACTGGCCTACCAGCAACTCGAATTTGTGGGTTTTATCCACTTTACCGTTAATACTTTTACGGATAAGGAATGGGGCTACGGCGACGAAAGCCCGGAAATCTTTAACCCCGTCGAACTAGACGCCGAACAGTGGGCCCGCACCGCTAAGGCCGCGGGTATGCAGGAACTCATCCTCACGGCAAAACACCACGACGGCTTCTGTCTATGGCCCAGCGCCTACACCGAGCACAGCGTAAAGAACAGCCCTTACAAAAATGGCGAAGGGGACATCGTGCAGGAACTGGTAGATGCCTGCCGGAAGCATGACCTGAAGGTCGGACTCTACCTCTCACCCTGGGACCGCAATCATCCCGATTATGGTAAACCGGAGTACATTACCTACTATCGCAATCAACTGCGCGAACTATTGACGAATTACGGTGAGATTAACGAGATTTGGTTCGACGGAGCCAACGGTGGGGATGGCTATTACGGAGGTGCTAACGAAGTACGTAAGATCGACCGGGCCACTTACTACGACTGGCCAACCACCTTTGCCCTGGTTAAAGAGCTACAACCCAATATTAAGATATTCTCCGATGCCGGCCCCGATCTACACTGGATCGGCAATGAGCATGGCTTTGCCGGGGAGACCTTTTGGTCTACCATTGAGGCCGATAGCCTGGTCATCGGGGCCTCTGATCCCGCCTACCTGAATACCGGTGATCCCGAAGGGGAAGATTGGATCGTCGGACAGTGTGATGTCTCGATCCGACCCGGTTGGTTCTACCACGCCGCGCAGGACGATCAGGTAAAGTCACCACAGGAATTACTGGATATCTATTACAAGTCCATTGGACGTAATGCGGTATTACTGATCAATTTACCCCCCAATAAAAAAGGATTACTCCACGCAAACGATATCGATTCCCTGCTGGCCTTTCGGGAAATCCTGGACGAAACCTTTACCCATAATCTGGCCGAAGACGCTACGGCGACCGCCAATAATTTCCGTCAGCAACATCCGAAGTTCGATCCCGCAAGAGTGCTGGATGGTGTGGATAGTAGCTACTGGGCGACGGATGAGGGTATCCTGCCTGCCGAAATCAGCATCCAATTTCGGGAAGCCCAGACTTTCGACCGCCTGCTCATTCAGGAGCCGATTCGCTTCGGGCAGCGCATTAGTGCTTTTCGGGTAGAAGCCAAAGCGGAGGGACGGTGGCAGATTGTACACCGCGGGACTACTATTGGGTATAAGCGCTTACTCAGGATGAACCCTGTCACTGCCAACGAAATACGCTTAGTGATAGAAGACACGAATAATACCGTGGCTATCTCCAATATCGAGGTCTATAAAGCAAGTGATCGCGAATAAGTAGCAGAAGATGTGCGCAGGATTTTTTATCTTATGGGAAAGTAAATTACGATATGAAAAAACTTTTCCTACTTCTTTGTCTTTGCTCTTTTCATTATCTCTGTGCACAGCAGCCGGAATTAGCACAGCGTTACGAAAGGGCCATCTCGCACCTGAACTCACAGTTAGTGGGGAAGCAGGTTTTTAATCAGCACATTGATATACATTGGTTCCCGGATCATGATGGCGCCTGGTACCTACACGAATCGCCGGGTAAGAAGGAGTATTTAAAATTCACTTTTCCTGATCCAACGCCTGCTGTGCTGTTTGATCATGCACAGCTGGCCAGTTTGCTTTCCGATGTATTGGGCGAGGAAGTCGACGCTGACGATCTGCCCATCAGTCGTCTTGATTATGAATCCGACGGAGAATTATCCTTTTGGGTGCAGGGCAAATCCTATCAGCTGGATGTGAAAAAAATGGAGCTAAGACCTCAGGTATCCGATGAGACATCAGGTGATCGTCGGCAGCGTAAATCACCGGATGATAAATGGATGGCTTATTCAAAGAACTACAATCTATACCTGAAAAATCTGGAGACGGGAAAAGAACGACAAATGACCACCGACGGAGCGCGATTATACACTTATGGTTCCTGGTACGGCTGGGGGGATATCCTGGAGGGAGAGAACGCCGAACGTCCGGAGAACTTCCGGGTGAACTGGTCGCCCGATGGTAAGTGGATACATGCCGAAATCTGTGATTTACGCAATGCCAATAAAATGTACCTGCTCGACTGGAGCGTGGATAGCCTGTACCGCCCCCGTTTGCTGTCTTACTATCGCGGCTCACCGGGAGATACCGGGATGGTCTATCAGATTCCTGCCTTTATCAATATCAAAACGGGTAAGCAGCTACGGCCAGATATTCCGAATCCTACGCACATCAATGGGGTTTCGGTGCGTTGGGGCGAGGAGTCGGATAAGGTATACCTGATTTACGCCAGTCGTGGCTACCAAAATCAATATATTCAGTCTTATGATCTGAATACGGGAGATTTAGAAATGGTTTATCAGGAGTCCAGTCTCACCAATATCGATAATTTTTGGTATCGCTTTGATAGCAAAAAAGAGTACCTGTATTTCCTGTCGGAGAAAAGTGGTTGGCGACAATTGTATCGCTTACATCTGGAGACGAGAGAGGAAGAAGCACTTACCCAGGGCGACTATTACATCCACGAGGTGGAGCATATTGACGAAGCGGGTGGGGAGGTCCTTTTTCAGGCGGCCGGTAAAGAAGCTGGTGCTAATCCTTACCATCGCTACTTGTATCGGCTGAAAATAGGGAGCGCTGGACCCGAGTTGCTGACTCCCGAGACGGCGAATCACGAAATAGCCGTTTCAGCAGATGGGAAATACTTTGTAGATAATATTTCTACCATTGAGCAAGCCACTAGAACGGTACTGCGCAGCACCGAAGAAGGGGAAATCTTAATGGAATTGGGAAAAGCTTTACTGGTAGACATGGCCCACTGGGTGGCCCCCGAGACCTTTACCGCCATTGCACGCGATGGGGAAACCACCATTTACGGTGCTTTATGGCGACCTACGCACTTTGATCCAAATCAAAAGTATCCGGTAATTGACGCGACTTATACGGGGCCACATACCCAGCGCTATCCCCGTAGCTTCCGTTCGGCCTTTTACGAACAGGCAATGGCGGAGCTGGGCTTTATCGTGGTTCGGGTAGATGGACTAGGCTCCTCGGGTCGATCAAAGGCTTTTCATGATTATTCCTATAAAAATCTGGGTGGCAACCTGGAAGATCACGTGCGGGCTATTATTCAGTTGGGAGAAAAGTACGACTGGGTGGATACCAGTCGGGTAGGTATCTTCGGGCACTCGGCCGGTGGTTACGATGCCGCTCACGCTTTATTGGCCTTCCCTGACTTTTACAAAGTGGGGGTAGCGAGCTCGGCCGATCACGATCACCGGATGGAGAAAGCCTGGTGGCCCGAAATGTATATGGGCTGGCCCGTTGATGAGGCCTACGAAGAGCAATCAAATATTACCATGGCCGAAAACCTCCAGGGGAAATTACTGATTACCCACGGCGGAATCGACGAGAACGTTAATCCCTCCGCCACCTTTAAACTGGCCGAGGCCCTGGTGCAGGCGGATAAACAGTTTGACATGAAAATCTTCCCGAGTCAGCGGCACGGCTACCGGGGGCAGGTGAATCAATACTTCACCAAATTGCGCTGGAACTATTTTGTGGAGCATCTGCTCGGCGAGCCGCCGCTCTGGGATATTGACATTCCATAGTTTTTTCACTTTTACTAAAACTTAAGACCTATGCAAAAGTATCGAATCGAACTGAAATGGGCAATCATCTTTATGGCCACCACGCTGGTCTGGATGATTTTGGAGAAGTTGGTGGGGCTGCACAGTACCCACATCGACAAACACATGATCTACACGAATTTCTTCGCGATTCCGGCCATCATTATTTACGTTTTGGCCTTATTGGATAAGCGAAAAAATTTCTACGGCGGACAAATGACCTACCAGCAAGGTTTTCTGACGGGACTCTGGATTACCCTGATCGTAACGATCTTTAGTCCGCTTACCCAATATATTATCTCGACGGTGATTACACCAGACTATTTCTCGACGGTAATTGATTATGTCATAACGCATGATATGATGACTGAAGAAGCGGCTCGTAAACAATTCAATCTAAAAAATTACATTATACAGGCCACCATCGGTGCTTTAATAATGGGGGTCGTAACCTCCGCCATTGTGGCCATTTTTACGCGTAAGCGTGCCAATCCATAATATTATGCGTACATCTATCTACCTACTACTACTTAGCTTTTGGAGTCTAACGGCCTGTACCCAAAGTCTGGATCGCTCGGTACAGGTCTGGTTTTCCTCCGAGATAAATACGGATCGGCAGGACTGGTTCGCGGCAGATTATCCGCGGCCTACCTATGCCTTGAGCCAGCAGGAAGATCAGCCCCTCCTGGATGGCAAAGCGAATAAGGGCCTAATCCTGAACCTTGATCCCACTCAACGATATCAGCCCATCGAGGGGATTGGATACTCGCTAGAGGAATCGACGATCTATAATCTGCGCCAGATGTCGGCACCCGTTCGTGAAAGGCTATTGCGGCAATTACTGGATCCAGAAGAAGGGATTGGTTTGAATATGATGCGTATTTGTATTGGGGCCTCTGATTTTACGGGGCGGGAGTTTTACACGTATGACGATCCACCCGAGGGGCAACCCGACCCGGAGCTACAGTATTTTTCGATTCAAAAGGATATAGCATTTGGGATTATTGAAGTAATTAAAGAAGCCTTAAGCTATAATCCGGACTTACGGCTGGTCGCTACGCCCTGGTCACCACCGGCCTGGATGAAAACCAGTGGTAATGTGGTTGGAGGTAGTCTAAAGGCAGAGTATCAGGAGGTCTACGCGCGCTATTTAGCCGAAGCCGTGGCCGCTTACCGGGAAGAGGGCATACCGATCTGGGCGATTACCTTGCAAAACGAGCCACTCTACGTTCCACCTGATTACCCCGGTAGCCGTATGGAAGCGGATCAGGCCCGGGAGCTGGCGATTTTAGTAGCGGAGGCCTTTCGGCAAAAAGAGCTGGATACGAAGATCCTGGTTTACGATCACAATTACGACGAAGCCTTTAATTACGCTGATGAGATCTTTCAGGATGATACTGCTTACGGACTTGTACACGGTACCGCGGTACATGGTTATTCCGGGGGCATTGAAAACCTGGATCGACTGCAGCAAAAGTATCCGGAAAAGGGCATCTATTTCACGGAAAAAGCTTACTGGCGAACTAGCGGTATGCGGGAGATTGCGCAGATCTTTCAGCACTGGTCCCGCTCTTATCTGGGGTGGGTGACTATGCTGGACGACGAGCTGCAGCCGGAGCAATGGACGGGCACTCCTGGTCCGACCATGATTATTCAAAACGCAGAACAGCGCGACCAATATCTGTTGCAACCTACCTACTATATGCTGGGACAGTTCTCCAAATTTGTGGAGCGAGGCGCGTTTCGGATTGCTTCCGCAAAAAACAAAGTAGATAAGCAGCTGACTCAGGTAGCTTTCCTGAATCCGGACGGGTCGGTCATACTGGTGCTGATCAACGAATCGAAGATGGCGAAACAGCTAGAGGTAGAAATAGGTGATTATCACTTCGCTGCCCGGGTGCCAGGGCTTACAGTAGCAACTTTTCGCCTGGAAAACTGATCTGTTTTATGAAAGACATCAAGAAAAAACTGGCTTTTTTGGGTACCCCGCTTTTGGAGGAAATAGAAAAAGTAGCCGTGCTTAAGGACATTCCCCGAGGTACAAATATCTTAGAAATGGGGCAATATGTAAAAGTATTACCCATCGTAGTGGACGGGCTGGTGAAAGTCTATTCTCACTTTAAAGATCGAGAACTTCTACTTTATTATATGGTACCCGGTGATAGCTGTGTGATGTCTTTTTCTGCCAGTTTACATAACGAGACCAGTAAAGTGGCCGCCCGCACCGAGGAAGACAGCAAAATACTTTTATTGCCAGTAGACCGGCTGCCCGGTTGGTTGAGGAGCTACCCTCGTTTCAATGAGTTATTCTATGAGCAGTATAATGCCCGCTACGTCGATTTGTTAGACACCATCCAGCATGTACTTTTGGATAAAATGGATAAGCGACTATACGATTATTTAAAGGAAAAAACGAAGTTGACGGGGCAGGAATACCTGCAGATTACGCATGGCCGCATTGCTAACGAACTGGGTACGGTACGAGAGGTGGTAAGCCGGGTTATTAAAAAGTTGGAGGTAGAGGGGCGCGTTCTCCAGAGTGGGAAAGGTATAAAAATACGAGATTGGTGACTATGGTTACTGCCTGCCAATTTTTGATCCTATATATTTGTTAATGTTATGGATAAGCAAAAACTACTAAAGCTGCTATTGGTCTGCCTGATTTGTGTCGGCAGTATCTATGGTATGGTAGTAATTATCCAGCAATTCATTCATTTTAAAAACATTTGACTATGAAAAAGAATATGGGATCTACGGACCGGATTGTCCGCACCGTTATAGCTGTTGTTATCGCCGCCTTGTATTTCACGAATACCATTACGGGCACCCTGGGTATTGTACTGTTGGTACTAGCCGGCGTATTTCTGCTGACCAGTCTGGTGAGCTTTTGCCCGCTTTATGCCCCTTTTGGCCTTAAGACTTGTGCGACGGAATCGTAGCTTGATTCCTTTAAAGAGCAGTGGGTCGAAGCTTCGACCCACTGTTATGGAGGCGCTATCCCAAAGCCGCTCGTCCGAAGCTCCTGCTTCGGACCAACCCCTCCTATGAATCAGCAATTCTCATTTTAAACGATCTCAACTAAGATTTCCTTGAAAAAAGGCCTGTTTCTCCTGAATTAAACCTAGGAAGTTTTCAAAACTTACCAGGTTTTTACCTTTCCTTAGCCAAAATGAGAATTACTGCCTATGAATAGCCTCCCTACAAAGGCTTCAATACCAAATTCCGCCAGCGCACTTTGATGCCGCCGCCGTCGTGGATCTGCAGGGCCACCTGCCCTTCGGCGTCACCAATTTTCTCATCGATCAATTGGATCATCTGTTGGCCGTTGAGATAGGTCGTCACGGTATCTTCGTTGACGCGGACGCGGTATTTATTCCATTTGCCCATTTTTAGGACACCATCTAGTTCTTCGTCGGGTTGGATGAGCCAGCCGCGGCCGTAGGATTCGTAGATACCACCTGTGTTTGATCCCGGGGGAGCCACTTCGGCCTGCCAGCCGGCGATTTTGGTACCTTCAATGGAGGAGCGGAAAAAGACCCCGCTGTTTCCTTCGGCCTCCTGCTTAAACTCCAGGCTCAGGTCCATATTTTTAAAAGTGTCGACGGTGGCCAGGTAGCCGTAGGCGGCGTCGGGCCCGCTTTCGCAGATGAGATCGCCGTCTTCGACGTACCATTCTTCAGTGCCGTGGATGCGCCAGCCGTCGAGGTTCTTACCATTAAAAAGCACGATGGGATCTTGCCCACCGTTTTTCATTTGGGTATTCGTTGTTTTTTGGCTACAGCCGAAAACAAAAAGGGTACTCAGGGCTAGAATACTGCCCAGGAAATAAATGCCATACTTCATTATAATGTTCGAATTTTAATGTTTCTAAACCAGATTTGATTACCGTGATCCTGGAGTGCAATGTGCCCGCTTTTGGCCTGGCCGTACATTGGATAGTCTTTCCACTTGCCCTGCTTAGTCAACTCCAGCCACTCGTCGGTCCACAGTTCGTATTCCAGGAGCTTTTCGCCGTTGAGCCAATGCTCCACCTGGCCATTGTTGACCTTGATTTTTGAGGTGTTGTATGTGCCTACCGGATTGGGCTTAGCCGTTGGCGCGGGATGCATAGCGTAGTTGGCACCCGTCATTTGCCAGTCGGCCAGATCAGCGGGGAAGCCTTCGTCGTCGATCAATTGGTATTCAGGGCCGGACTGGGACACGCCATTTAGGTTTTCGGCTTCGACGACGTTGAAGAAGATGCCACTATTGCCGGCTTCGGAGATTTTCCAGTCGACGCTTAGCTCGAAGTTTTCGTAGGTATCCTTGGTGATGATATCGGCGCTGAGGCCTTCTTTGCCCAGTGCCTGCATTTGTCCGTCGACGATGGCCCAGCCCGCCAGGCTGTCGCGCTTGTAGAGGCGCCATTGGTCCATGGACTGACCGTCGAAAAGTAAGGTCCAGCCTGCGGCCTTTTCGGCTTCGCTTAGGGTATTGTGTTGGATGTCGGCTGCTTCGACGCTGGCCGTATCTACACTATCTGCCGGCTCAGCGATATTGCCACAACTACTGAAGAGTCCGGCCAGGATTAACAGCCCCAGAAGAAATTGATTTTTCATGATGCCATAAGTTTGTATTAAAAAAATATAGGTGCAGAAAATTGATTCGATGGCGTTCAGCTTCAAAAACTATGGGCTTATCCATCTCTTTAACCCCCTTGTCTAAGGGGGACAGGTTTATTTTAGTCCAACACCTTCAATCGAATATCTTTATAGTGCACCTCGCAACCCGGATCGTGGGCTTGCAGCGCAACGGTGCCTGCATCAATTCGCCGGCCTTCGGGCGCCCAGTCTTCCGGTTGCGTCCATTGGGTCTGGATGATACCATCGACCCGAATAGTGACGGTATTATCCAATACGGTGATGTGATAATCGAACCACTTCCCATCTTCGGAAGGCGCTTTTTTCTTGTAGGCGAAAACCTCTTCGTTATCACTGACTTGTACTACGAAGGGCTCAACCTGCGACCCCGGGCTGTAGATGTTAACGATCCCGTAGAGGCTGCCCGTTTTCCGTGGATCGCTGTGGGAGGAGTTGACCTGGGCTTCGAAGCCTTTTTCCGGCCAGCCAGACTTCTGGTACTGGGTGTGGAAATAGACGCCGGAGTTAGATTCTTTCAGGGTTTTGACCTTGAGTCGCAGTTCAAAGTTTTTGAAGCTGAGCTCTTCATCGGATCCGGTGAAGTAGAGGTGGGCGCGGCCCCCTCTTAGGACCAGGTTGCCGTCTTCTACGAAGAACGAATTGGCATTTTCCGTACTGGCGGTCCAGCCCTCTAGATTTTCCCCGTTGAATAAGGGCATCCATTGGGCATCGCTTTGGGCGAAAGCCGAAGTGCTTAAAAAAGTAAAGATGATCATGTAAAATAAAGTACGCATGCGGCTAATGTTTTTATTAAAGGTAAACCAATGATAAGCATTTTTACGCTATTATCTATTTAAAAAGGGCTGCCTTAGCAAAGCCAGGGCAGCCCTTTGTGGTAAAAAAGCAAGGATCTAAATTTCTGCTAATTTACCTTCTGCAGCCAGGGTAGAGGCTGTTTTGCGCCCTTTTACCCAGAAATAGAGGATCGTGAACAGTATAATCAGGATACCCGGAAAAAAGAGCATATTCGTAATGGTACCCGTACCGGTGAATAATTCTAAGGCTTCTCCCGTCAGGCCCTGTGCTTCTCCTTTTGCTTCGTAGCCATCGATCCAGCTCCCGATGATGGGTTGCATAAAGAAAGAAGAAAGCATACCAATTGCACCAATCAGTGACATACCCAGTGCACCACTCTTAGGAATATAATCGGCTACGAAGCCAATCATATTTGGCCAGAAATAGGCCACCCCAAGGGCAAATAAAACAGCTACGCCGTAGACGGCGGGCCCCGTTACCTGGGTGAAGAGAAAGAGTCCCAGGGTAGCCAGGACCGCCGAGCCAAGGAGTACCCCCGTGGTGTCAAAGCGGTGTACCACTTCTCCACCGAAGTAACGTGCTACGGCCATGGTTCCGGTAATCAGTGCCAGGACCAACATCGGCGTCGCCCCACTGGATTTTAAGATTAGTTCTACCCACTGGGTCGGTCCAAATTCGGATTGTGCCGTAAACCACATACAGACCAACATAAAGATAAACAGTGGCGTAGCCACGGCTTTTAGGTTGCCCAGTAATTTTCCGGCTTCCCGTACCTGGGGTTTAGGCCAACTCTGCCCCCAGAATAGGTAAGCATAGATCAAAGTTGGAATCATAATGACCCAAATTTGGGCCTGCCAGCCCAGTCCTAAATTTGTCATAAATAGTGAAACCAAACTACCAATGACAATACCGCCGGGGAACCACATGTGGAAGCGGTTCAGCATGCTATTCATACGTTTCCCTTCGTAGGCGTCGGCAATCATCGGATTACAGGCGGCTTCCGTACAGCCGTTACCCAGGCCAATCAAAAAGGTAGAAATTAGTAAAATACTGTAGCTCCCTGCATAAATGGTGAGTAGGATACCTACTGCATGCGCAAAAAAAGCAAATTGCATAATAATCTTTCCACCCACCTGATGGTAGATGAGTCCACCAATCACCATTGAAATAGGAAAGCCAAAGAACCACATGGAGTTGATTACTCCGAGTTGTGTGGCGCTTAGTGCTAATTCTTCTCCCAATTCCGGGAGGATCCCCGCCCGGATACTAAAGGACAGGGCCGTAGTGATCAATGCGAAACAACTCGCATAAAACAACCGATTCTGATTAATATTTTCCATACGTTTATTTAGTTGTGAATGTTAAGGATTTCGGTACATCCGCCGAGGGCGGTTAACGGTTTATCTTGTGTTTCGAATAGTTGGTTGTGCATTACATAGGATTCAGTTTTTTGACCATGATGTTGCGGAACCAAACGGGGTCACCGTGGTCTTGCAAAGCGATTTTTCCTTTTTTGACGGTGCCGAACAGGGGCATGTCCTTAAATTTAGAATTGGCGATCATCTCTTTCCACTCGGGTGTCCACATCTCGGTCTCAACGATTTTGACCCCATTTTGCCATTGCTCCAGATGACCGTCATTGACGATCAGACGGATGCTGTTCCACTCACCGGCTGGTTTGACCGTTACTTCTGATGACTCAATCAGGTCGTAGAGGTCGCCTGCTTTGTGGGTGGTGATTTTGGCATCGGGGTGACAGGTGTTGTCGAGGATCTGCATCTCCGGTCCGGTATGCCAGGGGTAAGGGATATCAGACGATTCCCTGACGTTGAAGATGATTCCGCTGTTGCCGCATTCACCGATCTTCCAATCCAGGCGTAGCTCGTAGTTTTCAAATGCTTCTTCGTAGACAATGTCGCCACCATCGGCCGCTTGCCAATCGCCTTCTTCTTTGTTTTCGGCATTTAAATGGATAGCCTGCTGGTCGATCACCCAGTTTTTACCAATAGATTCTTTATTGTAATTCGACCAGCCGTCGAGGTCCTCCCCATCGAAGAGTAATATCCAACCCTCAGCTTTTTCTGCTGCCGTCAGCTGGTTGTGCTCCGTATTAGTTTCCTGTTCTGAAACTTGCTTTTCTGCCGAGTCGGCCTCTGCATTGGCTTTTTCGCCTTCGGTACAGCCCTGTAAACATAAAGCTGCTGAAATTAAAACCAAGCTAAGTGTTTTAGTTACTCGTTTCATACCTTTGATTCAATTAGTTTGCCCGGGAACAAAGAAACAAAATTGAAAATTATTTTAAAAGAATACACCAAAACAAAATTTTATTTTAATTACTTAACTAAAGCTCCTGCTTCGGACAGTATCATTCCTTAACCAACTCCTGAAAAGCCTTGATCTTATCATTAGGCACGGCCAGCGATAGCTGATAGTGGGTGATCTTCCAACCTGTCGGCGTCTTCTGTAGTACACCAGTGGCCATACAGGTGCCCATCCAGGTATCCAGTTTTTCGTCCCACCAGGCCTGGCGGCGATCATCGGCTACGGTAATATGCCGATAAACCGTCTTGAAGTCCCAGGCGGTTTCTTTCTGGAAAGCCGATTCTGCGTAGGTCATGAATTCGTCTTTAGTCCAGCGTTCGGAAGCGTCGGTGCCGATAAAAATGCTACCCGGCGCCATGAGGCCAAAGTAAATATCTTCGTCGGCATCGGTAGCGGCCTGGTGCCAGCTGCTGATTAAGCCTTCGAGTTTTCTTTGTACACCATCAGGCTTCATTTGGCATTCTTCCTGTTGGCGCGTATCCATGATATGGATAATTTTCCAGCCCTCGGTACTTTTATACAATTGAAAAGCATTGACCCCACAGTGGCTGAAGTCTTCGCCCCGGAAGAAGGTATAAGGGGTCCATACGCTAGCCATACTCTGGTCGATCTGCACATCGTAGCTCCAGATGCGTTCGTCCCATACTTTTTCGTGGGGGGTACCGATGGCCTTTAGAAAGTTGGCAAGCGAACCCTCGCGTAATTGAGGGTTTCCTTCCTGGTCGTAAAAGGTCGTATACATAGTGGCGTTCCGGTCAAATACGCTACTGACCATGCTGCTGTCACCAGCGCGCATACCATCGAAGAGTTGCTGAATGGTCTGCACGACTTCGGTCCGCTGGGTGGTTTGGGCAGTCGCCAGCCCCGTAGGGATGCCTATGACAAAAGGAAGGATAAGTAGGAAGAGTAATAGTGATTTTTTCATAGTCGAAAGTGATCTTTTTCTCAAGATAAGTAATTCAGGTAAGAAATGCTTATCGCCTGAGTAGGACTACGCTCCACTTTTCGTAAGCGGGATAAGCAAGTTGGAAGGATTCAAAAAAGAAAGACGAATTTTGGCGGAAGCCGCAAGAAAAAAAACTGCTTTCTTAACAGAAATATAAAAAATGTGCGTTATCTATGTCAGGTAGCCTATCTAAAAGGGGGCTTTTACACTTACTATGGATTTGTACGATAAGAAATCAAGGTGGAAAATATATCTGGCCATCGCCGGGGTGATCATTCTGTTGGTCTCACTGTTTTATACGCGTTTTTTGGTCCGACAACTGGCTGCCGAGGCACGCTACAAAGTGGAGGTGACTCTTTTAGCTTATAATAAGCTCCTGGAAGATAATCCCAATGACCTGTGCTATAATTGCCGAGATATCGATTTCTTACTGAATATTATTGATAAAAATACGACTATCCCGCTTATCCTGGCTGAAAATGGTAAAGCCCAGGGTACAGATTACGTCAGAAACCTGGAAGTAAAGGATTTGGATGAGCTCAATGCAGAGCTACAGCGAATGATCAGCAAGGGGGCAGAACCCATCGTGGACCCTAATTCGGGTATCGAGATTTATTATAAAGAACCCGCTATACTCAATCAACTTCGTTTGTTTCCCATTATTCAGCTACTGTTGATTGCCGCTTTTATTTTCTTCGGATATGTCTCTTTCAGTTCCGCCCGCCGCGCCGAACAAAACCGCGTTTGGGTAGGGATGGCTAAAGAAACCGCCCACCAGTTGGGTACACCCATTTCGGGGATTGTCGCCTGGATCGAGCACCTGCGTGCGATTAAGGAAGGAGATGAAGAAGTTAATGAAATCCTGGATGAATTGGGCAAGGACGTCAGCCGACTCGACCTGATTGCGGATCGGTTCTCTAAAATTGGCTCCGAACCCAAATTGGAGACGGTGAACATCTTTGATGAATTAGAAAACTCCCGCGCTTATATGCAACGTCGCGCGCCGCGCAAGGTGGACTTTCATTTCCCCGATCCAGGTACCTCAAAAGTATTGCACGTTAAACTCAACTCTCACCTCTTCAATTGGGTAGTGGAAAATCTACTGCGCAATGCACTGGATGCGATGGGCCCCAGAGGGACCATCAGTGCTGAGGTGTACGAGGATGATCAGTACGTAAATATTGATCTGAGCGATACGGGTAAGGGGATTCCCAGTGCAAAGTTCAGGGCCGTCTTCCAACCGGGCTTTACAACTAAGAAACGTGGTTGGGGATTAGGGCTCTCGCTGGCTAAACGCATTATTGAAGAGTATCACAACGGGAAAATCTTCGTTAAGAAATCGGAAGAGAATGTAGGGACCACCTTTACGATTCGCTTGCCTAAATAAGGTCGGTCTTTTCCTTAATCCGCTCATTCTTAAAGAAAATACCAAACAGCACAAAGACCGCTGCCGCAAAAATGGCCGGAAAAACCCAGACATCCTGCCAGGCGTGCGTATCGTCGGGAAGTAGATTGGCATCCGTAATTTTACCCGCTACCCAAAAACCAACGAGCATACCTACACCGTAGGTGGCCAGCGTAATCATACCCTGTGCCGCACTCTTGATCTTGGGACCCGCCTTGGAGTCGGTGTAGATCTGGCCGGAGACAAAAAAGAAGTCGTAGCAGATCCCATGCAGGGCGATACCAATCAACAGCATGAAGGATAACTCCCCGACGTCACCAAAGGCAAAGAGTAAATAGCGGATCGTCCAGGCCGCCATACCGACCAATAAGGTAGCTTTGAGACCAAAGCGCTTTAGAAAAATGGGTAAAAGTAACATGAAAATCACCTCCGAAGCCTGTCCGATGGTCATTTTACCGGTCACATTCGCCATGCCAATTTCTACCAGAAATGGATTCGTAACCTGATAGTAGAAGGCGAGAGGGATACAAATCAGGACGGAAGAGATGAAAAAGATCAGATAGTTGCGATTGCTCAGCAGTCGGATAGCTTCCAGCCCCAGTAAATCGCCAATGCTTACTTTTTCTCCTTTCTCCACTTTAGGGGGTGTCCTGGGTAAGAAAAAACTAAAGATACCCAGGATTAGCGAAGCACCACCGGCCAGGTAGAAGGTATTCTTGAGCGCTCCCTCGGCAATGGCCGACTGGGCATCCCAGCTAAAGATATAACTAATGGAAAGCCCCGCTACGATCCAGCCGACCGTTCCCCAGACGCGAATCGGAGAGAACTCCTTCGCCGTGTCCGTCATTTGATTAAAAGAGACGGAGTTGACCAACGCCAGCGTCGGCATATAAAGGATCATATAACCCAGTACCAATGGGTAAAACAGCGAAAAATCGGTGGTATTGGCCATTCGGTACATCAGGAAAGCCCCGGTAAGGTGCAAAATCCCCAGGATTCGTTCCGCATTAAAGAAACGATCCGCAATCAGTCCAATGATAAATGGCGCGATAATGGCCCCCCAGGATTGGGTCGAAAAGGCCAGGCCCGTCTGGACTCCCGTGGCGTTTAGGTTATTCCCCAGGAAAGTACCCAGGGTGACAAACCAGGCGCCCCAGATGAAGAACTCCAGGAACATCATCACGGATAGCTGAATGCGGATCGCTTTATTCATGTGTTATGTGTTATGTGTCATGTGCTATGTGCTATGTGTCAAGTGCTATGTGTCAAGTGCTATGTGTCAAGTGCTATGTGTCAAGTGCTATGTGTTGCAATACATGATACACGACACATGATACACGACACATGA
>Ga0102940_1000966_pt1 | contig 19137 bp, 20 predicted proteins | sample SalPonR2_C_D1_MG_FD_78215 | JGI IMG/M metagenome (GOLD analysis project Ga0102940, IMG submission 78215) | Salt pond soil microbial communities from South San Francisco under conditions of wetland restoration - Salt Pond MetaG R2_C_D1_MG | ecosystem: Environmental > Aquatic > Marine > Intertidal... | reverse complement strand
TGATGGTTAACAAAATATCAGAACCAGGTCAAGAAAAATGGTTGTTCCCTAAGCATTTGCCATGAATGCATCAGTTTTTCAATGGTGCCATGGCATGTCCTGGTCAAGCCCGCCCCTGGAGGTATGCTGTGACCGGCCCGAGATTTCCCGGGGCCGGTTACCGCAGTTATTTTCACCAGGGGAACAGATCACCGGTAAACGGTTTTGTAATCCTGGTATGTCTGCTGGTCCCTCCCGATCTGACGGTCCTGTCACAGCACACCTCCAAAGGCTCCCTGCCAAGTTCCCTGGGATACACAATGTAGTACAGGAAATATCCAGCATAGGAAATATCCCGATCTTTGTGGTTTTGCTTGCACATGGCGGTTATCTGGTTTATAAAAAAATTTTTGAAAAAAACAGGAAATACCCATGCAGGTGTTGCGACAGATACTGCCCCATGCAGCAGATTTCAAACGGTTCTGGAAACAGGCCGGCCCTTTTTCTTTTGCGTTGACCAGTGCAGAATTCCCGCCGGTCCTTCTGGCAGAGGAAGAATGGATTTTCGGTCACACAGCCAGGGATGTGCTCCAAGAGTTGATGCAGTTCAACCAGCACAATATGGCCTTTGTTCCGGCTGATCTTCATCCGGAAAAACAGGGCATTCTGCGGCCTGAAAACCTTATTCCCTGGAAAATTCGCCATTTCCCGGAGGAATGGAACCATATGACCACCGATTTTTTTATGCCCCGGGGACATCTGACACAGGCGGTGGCAGAACAGGTCGGGACGGCTTCCAGACAGGAGGATCAAGCCCTGCAGGTGGCTGCTGCATTTTTTGTGCTTCTGGAAAAAAATCTGGGTGCCATGGGATATGTTCTCTTAAAGCCCCGGGCCGGATCGAAATATGCAGCCATCCGCAAATATCTGGCAGAATGGGAACAGGATGATGCAGATGCCGGTCTGATATAAGGTTTTGGGTCACACCATATCCGTGCGTATCAGGCGGCATAACAGTTCTTTATAGTTGATCCCCGCTTTTTGAAATCCTTTGGTGCCATATTTCATATTGCCTTCCAGCACAAAATACCGGCTGCCTGACGGCAGAATGTCAATACCCACATCATCCCAGCCGCAAGCCTTTGCCGTTGAAAGGGCAAGGTCCAGTGCGGGTTCGGGCAAAGGATCAAAACAGATGCTGCCCCCCTGGGATAGATTGGTCTTAAACGAGGATGCTTCAGCGGTCCGCCAATACGCCAGTACCACTTTTTGGCCGATCACTATGATGCGCATATCTTTTTTCACCGGCAGGTACTCCTGGATATAGGCCGGGCATTTCAGTGCCAGATATGCTGCCAGATCTGTCTGGTTCTGGATCAGAAATATGCCCTGCCCCCTGGCAGATCCCCTTGGAATCTTGGCGATAAAGGGAAAGGAAAACCAATCCAGAATGGTTTTTTTTTGTTTTAGACCGTAAAATACCCGGGTTCTGGGGTGGGGGATGCCTAGCATCTGAAACATGGCGGTCTGCCGGATTTTGTCCATGGCACAGGTATAGGTGTGGAAACTCGGAAAGGTTGGTTTTCCCATGGCGTTGAAAAGACCGGCATAAAAGGCTGTGGGATAGAGCACCCGCCGGGCGGATAACAGGGCCTGTCTCTGGGCGGGATCATAATCGAAAAAATTGGGACGAAATCCCAGGGTGTGGATTTCAGGACAGGTTTTGAGACGGGCCCCGATGGCAACCGGCTTGTGCATCCGGTTCATGGGGCTGTTATCCAGGATTGTATGGTTCCGGGTGCAGCCGGAAATGGAAAAAAACCGGTAACACCTGATTGATTCATTGTATCTGCCAGAAGATCTTTGTTTTGGTTTTTGTGCAGGGCTGAGATGATAACCGGCAAATCTTTTTTGCCATACAGCTCCCTGATTTCTCTGGAAAAGTCAAAACCCGAAATGTGGTGCAGAAACAGATCGCATACAACAGCATTCGGTTTCTGTGAGACAATGGCTTCAAAAGCATCCTGGAGGCTTGTGAAGGGAAGTGCCCGGAAACCGGCGGCATAAACCAGTTTTGTGTAGACATCCAGGTATGTTCGGGACAAACTTGTTACAACAATGGTCTTTCTGGGTTCGCAGGTTTTTGCATCAAGTATCTGCCGGTATTTTGCGGCACTTGCCCTGCGCTTCCGGGTTTCCAGTATGCGGATAAAGGTTGCCAGCACAGGTTCACAGGCCGTTTTTTCCAGGTGGTTGGAGGCGGCATAAAAAAAGGTGTCTGTGTTGATCAGGGCAGATATCAGTTTTGCGGCCCGGGCATCTAAAATGTCCTGGACCAGGAGTTCTGCTGTTTTGGTGCCGGATTCCACCATGCTGCGGACCTGGGAAAGGATGCGGACTGAACCGTTTTTTTCCAGCACCCTGGCTGCAGCCATCCTGACGTGGGAGGCGGTGTCGGTTAATCCCCTGATGGCGGCATCGGCAGCCCCGGAACCTGGAAAAGCCTGCAGGGCATCATAGGCCGCAAATTTCAGGTGGCTGTTGATTCTGTTTCTGGATATCAGGGCCAGGATATCTTTGGCAGCCGTCTGGGGGGTGGTTGTGTACACCAGGTGCAGCAGCCTGATGAGCAGGTCATGGTTTTGGCTGTCAAGGTTTTCGGTCAGGCCGGCCGCCGCCTGGCTGCCGTGGTGTAAAAAATATGCAAATGCCTGGCAGTATTTTTCCGGATGCCGGGACCCCAGGCGGGCCAGATTTTTTTTGTATTCAGATGTTTTCTGCTGCTGTAAACCCGGATCATGTTCGGGTGTCCGGGAATCGGCAATGGCTGCTTTGAGACCGGCAATAGCATGTAGAATTTCCTGATCGCACTTATCGGTTTTTGCCACCTGCTCAAGACAGCTGAGGGCATGGGGGCTAGCGATCTTTTCCAGGGTCCGGACCGCTTGGGTTTTGAGCAGGGCATTGTCATAAAACAAAAATTCTGCCACATCAGTTACCATATCCCTGCGCCTGAACTTTCCTATGGTGTGCAGAATGCCTGCCAGAAGGGTTTCCTCGGTTTGTCTGACCAGCAGATGTCTGAGCATGGCACCAGCATGCGCACCCGGTGTCAAAGCCAGCAGTTCCAATGCCTGACGTTTTTGTGTTTCCGGCTGTTGTCCGATTCTGTCCAAAAGTGATCTGCACTGCTCCAGCCGTTCTGTTCTGACCATCTGTTTCAACTGGATCAGATAGTCTGTCATGACTGCTTTCCTTTTTTTTACACTGTTTATACAGCTGCATACCCCTGGGGATTGTTTTTCTGCCAGTTCCAGGTATCTTTGCACATATCATCCAGTGTTTTTTCCGCTTCCCATCCAAGCTCAGTTTTCGCCTTGAAGGGATCTGCCCAGCAGGCGGCAATATCCCCCGGTCTTCTGGGAACGATGTCATAGGGGATGGCGCGGCCGCAGGCCCGTTGGAATCCTTCCACCATTTCAAGTACGGAAAACCCCCTGCCTGTGCCCAGGTTGTAGGTGACGATGCCGGAATTGGAAAACAGTTTGGGAAGGGTTTTGATATGGCCGCATGCCAGGTCTGTCACATGGATGAAATCGCGTACCCCGGTTCCGTCCGGGGTGTCATAGTCATTGCCGAACACCTGGAGCCGGTCCAGAGACCCTATGGCCACCCGGGATATATAGGGTACCAGGTTGTTGGGAATACCCTGGGGATCTTCTCCGATCAACCCGCTGGCATGGGCACCCACCGGGTTGAAATACCGCAGCAGGGCAATATTCCATTCCGGGTCTGCGTGAAAAAGATCTGTGAGGATTTCTTCAATCATCAGCTTGGTTCTGCCGTAGGGGTTTGCTGCGGACAAGGGAAAGTCCTCTGTGATGGGAAGGCTTGCAGGGTCTCCGTATACGGTTGCCGAAGATGAAAAAACCATGTTTTTCACCCCTGAATCTGCCATCACAGACAGCAGGTTCAGGGTGCCGGTGATGTTGTTGTGAAAATAGGTCAATGGCATGCTCACGGATTCCCCCACAGCCTTGAGCCCGGCAAAATGGATCACTGCATCAGCCTTGAACCGGGAAAAAATCCGGGTCACCGCCGCTTTGTCCAGCAGGTCTGCCTGGAAAAATGCCAAAGATTTTTTGGTGATTTTTTCCACACGGATCAAAGACTCCTCTGAGCTGTTGGACAGATTGTCCAGCACCGCAACATCATAGCCTTCCTGTAAAAGTTCCACGCAGGTATGGCTGCCGATATATCCGGCACCACCGGTGACAAGTATTTTCATTGCATATCCTTGTATGGTTTTATGGTTATGGGCTGTTTTTGGGCTGCATGGTGGAACAGTTCCCGGCAAATTCCGCATTTTTTGCAGAATTTGTCACAATTTGCAAGGGTATCGAGAAAATCCGGTCCCAGCTTTTTGTTGTCAATATAATATGTATCAGCCAGAAAACCGGTGGCATCCATGAGTTCCAGAAGATTGCCGTCAAAAGATCTTTGGGTATAAGCGGCGATCACTTTTTCCAGAAAATTGGGTCCCAGGGTCCTGCCGCTGATCTTGACGGTGTCGGCCAGACCGGCATAGGCATGCATATCTTCGGGCCGGATAAAAGGGGCGCTTAAAAACAGGTGGGGATGGTGAAAAAAAGTATCATGACACCCGAGGGTACGACTGATACGGTGGGTCTGCTCCTGGACCAGGCCCGTGTTTGACAGGGAAATCTGGGCATCATGGGTGAGCTTGAAAGGGCAGTGAAGCAGGCAGCCTTCATTTGCCATCAGTTCAATGCCCATCCGGGGATATGCCTTTCTGATACCCTGGACCGTTTTTTCAAGAGCATGAAAATCCCGGTTCAAAGACCGGTCCAGAACCAGTTTGCCGGGCAGTCTGAACCCGGTTTTTCCGATGGCATCCAGAAGAAAAAAGGCTTTGGGGGCCGAGTCTGTCATCATATTGATGCCCGGCACTGCTTCCAGAAGAGGAATCAGTCCATGGCCGGTTCTGGAAAGGGCATGCAAAAGATACAGATCGGAAAATACAATACCCTGAAGACCGATTGTTTCATGCAGTTTCTGGAGGGTGTCCAAAGTCTGGGATAAAAAAAGGTCATCCAGATACAGATCCGGCCTGACAAAGCGTGAATTAAGCAGGCAGTATGTGTGTATGCCGGTCACCATTCCCAGGGTTTTGGCAAACAAAGACGGCACCACCGGGGTGGGCTGCACCCTGGCATCCAGCGCCGGTCCGGAATGAAGGCCAAAATAGACAGATGCCAGATCCTTTTTTTTGTGTGCCAGGGTTTTGGCAAATGCAACGTCCGGAATAAAGGGTACGGATAGTTTCATATGGGCATGCTACAATAACCAATGGTTTGTTGGCAATAAATTAGATCCATTTGTGCAAAATTATGGGAAAAACAGATCTATACATTGACAGGTTCAGGGGCCGTGGTTAAAATATGAATATTCAGGCAGGTTTTCCCTGAATCGAATAAACCAAAAGGAGAATTTACACATGATTGAACTGACCGATCCTGCCAAAGCGCAGATTGATGACTATTTTCAGGGGAAAGAACCTACCCCTATCCGGATTTTTCTCAATTCCGGCGGCTGAGGGGGACCTTCCCTTGCCATGGCTCTGGATGAGCCTAAAAACACAGATGATGCCTTTGATGTGAAAGGCCATAAGTTTGTCGTGGACAAAGATTTCATGCAAAAGGCGGAACGTATAAAGATTGATTTCACAGGTATGGGGTTTGCCCTGGATTCCAATATGGATCTTGGGGCTTCCGGCTGCGGCAGCTGCGGTTCCGGCAGCTCCTGCGGTGACTGATTTCCCGTCCTGGTTTCTTGAAAAAGGTGTCCTGTTATAATAGGGCACCTTTTTTTTATTCCACAATTATGGCACACAAGCACCCTGGTTATGGTTTCAGGTATGCTTGACCCTTGTTTGTCTTCATGATAGCCTTGTCATTGTGCGTTTACAAAAATTTTGGGATGGTTGGATTCTTTTGATGATACGCATTGCCTGTAAATGTTTTACAGCCCTTTTCATGGCCGGGATATTTTTTTTCATGGCCGGCTGTGGTGACAGAAAAACATCAGACAAAGAAATGGTGCTTGGCAATTGGGCCCAGCACAGAAACCGTGCCTATATCCTGCTGATCATAAATCCCAAGGAAACCTGGCAGTCTTCGGTGCGCATTGCTGATGCCACCTCCAAGATCGTCGCCAGCAAAGGGGATGCAGAGGGTACCTGGCACCTGCAGGACAGCCAGTTGCTGTTTACTGTCATGGCATCCACGATTGAAAATGTGTGGGCCAAAAATCACACCTATGTGTTTGACGTTTTGGAATTAGAGGACCACCGCATGCTCCTGCAGGAGGAAAACGGGCGCAAGGTCGAATGGAAGAAAACAGGTGCCCGTAAACCCGGGGATAAAGATGAAAACACGGCATTGGTAATTCCCATGGCCCCCATAGCAGTGAATTTGAATAAAATCAGTTCCGGCGCTCCTGACCGGTATCTTTGTATCAGCATGGAACTGGGCCTCAGGGAATTGATGCCTGGTCAGAAAATTCCCCGGGTGCATCCCAGGGCCAAAGAAGCGGCCATTGTGTTTCTCAGTTCACTTATACACAGCGATGTTGAAGATTTTGACAAGGTCAGGGACCAGCAGTCCCGTCTGAAAGAGGTGCTCAATCCCTATATGGACGGCGTTATTGAAGATATCAACATCAAGCGTGTGATTGTGTCCACCGACATGGAAAAGGTGGAGGAATTTTTGATTGAGCATACCATTGGTGCTGAAAAACAAGGCAGCCCTGAACACAATGATAAAGAAAAACAAGACCAGGATGCCGCATCTGACGATGACCGGCAGACCTGATGATCCATCCGGTTCAATCCATGGACCTGGCGGCAATGAGAATGCCTGACCGGATGGATATCACCGCCTTTTTTTCCATGAAATAGTTGCTGATGCCAAGGGAACTGCCCAGATACAGGGTATGGTTCTCCAGCGGATAGGCAAGTCCCTGGAGGGTTACCCCTTCCACCATGGGGGATACCGGGATAAGGGAGAGCAGATCACCGGGATCTCCTGAAAGTTCCAACCGGTCTTTCACCAGGCAGATTTCATTATGGGGATCCAGGATCCGGGCCTGAACACCGGCATCTGTCAGCTGCGTCAGCATAAAAATATTGGCCAAAGTGTGGTCAAGCCGTGTGCCGGTGGCCGCCAGAAAGGTGATATCATCAGCCCCCAGATCAAGGGCATGGGTAAGGCACAACTGCGTGTCTGTCCGGTTCTTGCGTATGGGATGGCTCTGGATATCAATCCCCTTTTTTTCAAAAAATTGCAGTGTCCGGGGGGCAATGGAATCCAGGTCCCCGATGATGATGTGGGGCAGGCGGTTCAGTGCCATCAGATGGGCTGCTCCGCTGTCTGCAGCAATGATCAGATCAGCTGCCGCCAGAAGGTGATCAAGGTGCTGCTGCCATTTTGCTTTTTTATCCGGTCCCGGATGCTGGCTGCTGTCGTCAGGTACGGTTCCGCTGAAGCCTAAGTATCCGCCGGCAATGATGATGCATTTCATACCCTTTTTTTATCACGAAACAGCAGGCAAGAAAACCGGTATTTGTTTTGTGTCTTGACACTTTGGGTGCAAGCTTATATTTTTCATCAAAAAATGATACCTGTGCACATTATACACCGATATGTCTTCAAAGAATTTTTGCCGCCTTTTGGCATCAGCCTTTTTTTTCTGACCTTTGTGTTCCTGATGACACGGATTCCGGATATCACCAATCTGGTGGTGAACTATAATGCAGATATTGTTGCCATTCTGATGATGGTTTTGTATACGCTGCCCCGGTTTCTGGAGTTCACCATTCCCATGTCTGTCATGATCTCCGTGCTCCTCACATTCATGCGTATGTCCGGGGAAAATGAAATTCTTGCGTTAAAAGGGGCTGGGCTGTCCCTGTACCGGCTGTTGCCCCCTGTGCTGATTTTCTGCCTTTTGGGAACTGGGCTGACCCTGTGGATCACCATATCCGGTGTAGCCTGGGGCAAATTGGCTATCAAGCAGAAAACCATTGAGATGGCCCGGTCAAGTATTGATCTGGCCCTCCAGGAAAGGCAGTTCAACTCCCAGCTCAAAGATATCATGGTCTATGTGTCCCATGTGGACATGAAAACAAAGGAACTATCCGATGTTTTTATCGAGGACCGCACTGTTTCGGGCATGACCCGGATATCAATGGCACCCCGGGGCCGGCTGATTCATTCAGAAAATGAAAATGTGTATACTATCCGCCTGTATGATGGGATGATAAACCAGGTGGATGTGGGGGATAAAACAGTTTCCACCATTCATTTCGGCAGCTATGACATCAATATTGATCTGGCTGCCCTTCACCAGGGGCCGGGCAGAATAAGAAAAGACCTGGATGAACAGAATTTGAAAGATCTTGTCGGATTCATCCGCAAAGGTCACGGGGACAGTGCAGAAGAGATGCGGGAAGCTTTGATGGTGCTGCATGAAAAATTTTCCGTCCCCTTCGCCTGTCTGGCAATGGGACTTCTGGCCTTCCCCCTGGGGGTCCAGTCCCTTTCTTTGCGCAGGTCTTCCGGATTTGGAATGGGGGTGTTTTTTTTGCTGGTGTATTATGTTTTTCTGGCTGCCGGATGGTCGGCCGGAGAAACTGGTTATTTTCCGCCTGTTCTGGGCATGTGGCTGCCCAATCTGATCATGGGTGCTGCCGGTATCTACCTGCTCATGCGCAATGCCCGGGAAAAACCGGTGAAAATGCCATTGGCTGTCACCAGGATGGTGCGCCGGCTGCAAAATCGCTTTATGAGAATGATGCACCATGACATGTCTGCATAGATACTGGCTCAAGGAATTTGCCAAATTTTTCGGTATTGTTCAGACCGTGGTCCTGGTGCTGTTTGTGGTCATTGATTATCTTTCCCGGATGGACAAATTTCTGGAATCCGATGTTTCCATGGGCCAGGCCCTCTGGTATGTGGTGCTGAAACTGCCGTTCATGTTTGTGCAGCTTACACCGGCCGCCATTCTGCTGGCCACCATTGCCGTGTTCGGGCTGATGAACAAAAACAATGAACTCACGGCGGTCAAGTCTTCGGGCATTTCTGTATATTTTCTGGTCAAGCCCGCCCTTGCTGCAAGTGTCGTGCTGGTGGGCGCGGTGTTTTTCATGGGGGAATCCCTGGTGCCCTTGTCCATGGCAAAGGCCAACCATATCCGCCAGAATGAGATACGCAAGCAGGACAATATTTCCCGGAACCGCAATGATATCTGGATAAAATCCGAAAACACCATCGTACATATCCGTTTTTTTGATCCGGTCCAGCAGACAGTGGCGGGCATCTGTGCCACCACCATGGCAGATGATTTTACCCTTGCTTCCAGGATCGATGCCGGTCATGGCCGGTATGAGCTGGGCCGGTGGCTTTTGGAGGATGTGGTCGAGCAGACGTATAATCCCGACACCGGGGATTATGATGTGGTGCTGTCAGACATGAAACTGGTGGACTGGGGCATGGGCCTGGTACCGGAAAATCTTGGCCAATTGGTCAGAACATCAGATGAGATGGGCTTTTTTGAACTCAAGGCCTATGTGGACAAGGTCAAAAGCGAAGGGTATGATGCCACCACCTATCAGGTGGATATGCATGGCAAAGCTGCCTTTCCCTTTATCTGTATCATCATGGCCCTCTTCGGCGCAGCCACAGGCATGCGCAGCTTTGTCAAGGCCAATCTGCCGGCAGGTATCGGCGTTGGTGTGGTGATTGCCTTTTTTTACTGGGTCATGTACGGCATCTGTCTGTCCATGGGATATGCCGGAGTCCTGCCGGCAGCGGCGGCCCCCTGGGCAGCCAATATCTTTTTTCTGTGCGCAGGCACAATTTTTCTCATCAATACGGAATAATGAGATGCTGCTGCTGTATCAAATAGTTGTCTCTGCGGGATTTGTCTTTTTGCTGCCTTTTTTACCCCTTGTCTGGCTGGTATCTGAAAAAAGGCGGGCCAATCTGCTCCAGCGGTTAGGGATAAAAACAGGGATTCAAAAAAAAACCGGGTTGCAAAAACGCATCTGGATACATGCCCTTTCCGTGGGAGAGGTGCGGTCTGCCCTGCCGCTGGTCAAATCTGTCAAACAGCGGTTTCCGAAAATCCATATCGTTTTTACCGCCACCACCCGGACAGGGTTTGATACAGCGCAGCATCTTTTCTGCAGCCCCGGTCACCACCTGGTATCACAGATTGCCTATTTCCCCTTTGATCTGCCATGGGCCGTTGCCAGGGTCCGGCATCTCATCTCACCGAATCTGGTCTGTCTGATGGAAACAGATCTGTGGCCCTGCTTTCTCCACAGCATGGTGAACAACAATATCCCGGTGGTTCTGGCCAATGCACGGCTTTCAAAAAAATCCTTTGCCCGATACCGCCGGCTGGGGCGGGCAGGGGCATTGTTTTTTTCCGGACTGTCCCATGTACTGGTGCAGACCAAAAAAGACCAGGACCGGTTTGAAGCACTGGGGCTTCCTAATGAACGCCTGACACAGGCCGGCAATATCAAGTTCGATCAGCCGCTTCTGGTTCTGGACAAAAAACAGAAATTAGATCTTAAGACATGGTTTGGTATGCACAATGCCGACAGACTCTGGATAGCCGGCTCCACCCATCCGAGGGAAGAAAGCGTGCTTCTGACAGTTTTCCAGCAGGTGCGGCAGGCAGTACCCGGCCTGAAACTGGTTGTGGCCCCCAGGGACCCGGCCAGATGCGCACAGGTGGCAGATGACCTGGCCCGCCAGGGGTGCCGGCCCAGGCTGCTTTCACAGACCCGGTATCAGCCGGACAATACCCCGGTGATGCTTCTGGATTGTCTCGGGGTGCTGTCATCTGCCTATGCGGTGTGTGATGCGGCATTCATTGGCGGTTCCCTGCTTCCTTTTGGCGGTCACAATCCCCTGGAGCCGGCCATGTTCAAAAAACCGGTATTGTTTGGCCCCCATATGGATGATTTTTCAGGGATTGCAGCCCTGCTTCTGGCTGAAAAAGCTGCCTGTCAGGTGGCAGACAGGGATGGTCTTGCCCGTGCCCTTCAGATGCTGCTCACACAGCCTGATCAGGCCGCAGATATGGGGAACCGGGCATTTCAGGTGTGTGAGAAAAATACGGGAGCAGTGGACCGCACCCTGGACAGATTCTGCCTTCTGGGTCTAAAGGAGAGCCATGTTTAAGGCCCTTGAAAAAAAAATTATCCAGGTTTCCGGGCAGCAGTATCAGCCAGCAATATTGTCGTTTGAAGGGCTGCTGGTGGCGGCTTCATATCTTTATGGTACAGGCACAGGTTTCAGAAACCGGTTATACCGATCCGGCTGCCTTGAACAGAAAAGCCTGCCATGCCCGGTGATATCCCTGGGCAATATCACTGCCGGCGGAACCGGAAAAACCCCCATGGCAATATATATGGCAGATCTGCTCACACGGCTTGGCAGAAAACCGGTGGTCATCAGCCGCGGATACAAAGGCGGTCTGAAAGAAACTGCCGCTGTTGTGGGCAATGGATGCGATCTGTTCCTGGGGGCGGATCAGGCCGGAGATGAACCCCATATGATGGCCCGGATGAAACGGTTTCCCGTGGTGGTGGGGAAAAACAGATACCAGGCCGGCCTCCTGGCCCTGGAACATCTCTCCATGGATATCATGGTGCTGGATGACGGATTCCAGCATATCCGGTTGAAAAGAGATATTGACCTTTTGCTCCTGGACCATGACCAGCCTTTTGGCAACGGCCGGATGCTGCCGGCCGGCCGCCTTCGGGAGCCTGCTGCCCGGGCCCTTGCCCGGGCCCATGCCCTAATCCTGACCCGGTGCCAAAACATCAGCTCCCGAAAACCCCACCCGGTTTCCCGTCTGGCACCGCACCTTCCTGTGTTTTATACCATCCATCAGCCGTTTTTGTACACCTGGATATCCGGGGCGGACAGGAATCCGCATGCACGGTTGGACAGCCTCAAAGGCCTTCGCGTCCTGTTGTTTTCCGGCATCAGCGATAACCCATCCTTTTATCGGACAATCCAGAACCTGGGCGCCAGAATTTGTGACCACCTTGAATTTGCAGATCATTACCGGTATAAGGGGTCAGATCTTTGCAGGATTCAGGATCGGGCCGTATCTCTGGGAGCAGATTTGCTGGTTACCACCCAGAAGGACTGGGCAAAACTGGATCCTTGGAATAAATGGGCAAAAGATCTGGCAGTGGTGGGGGTGCACCTGGTTTTTACAGAGGAAAAAAGCTTTCAATCCTTTATCACAGACCAGCTGCATATATGACACCGCCTGTATGTAAATACGCATGGAAAGTGCGGTATATACAAATATAGTGGAGGGATTAGCATTTGGCTGTTGGTTTTTCAGCTACCAGCTAACAGCTAACAACTAACAGCTAACAGCTAATAGCTAATAGCTAATAGCTAAATACCAAAAGCCCGCGCAAAAGCGTGCTGAGTTCATGGTGACTGTGTAAAAAATGACAGCCAAAGATACCATTGTATACCAGTTGATCAGGCAACTATTTTTTTTGCTTGGCATGCTGCCCAGAGGTGTGATGCATTTTTTTTCAGATATCCTGGGGCTGGTCTGGTACAAAATTGACAAACGTCACAGAACCGTTGCCCTTGAAAACATTCAAACAGCATATCCGGAAAAATTCAGCCCTTTTGGGTCAGAAAGGGTGGTAAAAACCATATTTAAAAATATTGCCGGCATCCCGTTTGAGGTGCTCTGGTTCTATGGGAAGCCGTGGAAAACCCTGGTCCCCTGTTTTTTGATAAAAGGCCGCAGACATTATGAAAAAACCCAAAAAAAAGGCAGGGGTATTATTTTGCTCACCTGTCATCTGGGAAATTTTGAATTGCTTGCAGCTGCCCAGAAGGCAGCCGGGATAAAAAATCTTCATGCCATATACCGCAAATTTGACTTTTTGCCCCTGGAACGTCTCATGCTGGAGATGCGGCAGCGCTTCGGGGTAATCATGATTCCAACAGGAGGGGCAGCCAGAAAAATTGACAGGATTTTGCATCATGGGGGTGTTGTGGCCACCTTGTTCGACCAGAATGCGGGGTGGTATAATGGGGTTGTCACCGATTTTTTCGGCAGACCGGCCTGTTCCAAAAACAGCCTGGCCAAACTGGTTTTAAAATCCAGCGCTTCTGTGGTCCCGGTATTCATGGTGAAAAAAAATGCCTGCTATGTTGTTGAATTTCTTCCGGAAATTCCTCTGATCAGGACCGGTTGCCCCATCAAGGACATTGAGGTCAATACCCAGAATTATGTAACAGCCGTTGAAACCATGGTCAGACAATGCCCGGAACAATATTTCTGGGTACACAACCGGTGGAAGACCAAACCCTTCTCCCCCATTTGATGAAGATATAAAATGCAGAAGATGAAAAAATAAGGATATTGTTTTTGCAAAACCAGTCTCCATTGTGCATCACCGCCTTTTATGATACCCGGCCGGGCCATATAAAACAGACCCGGGGCCTGATTCAGGCGTTGAAAGAATTCACCCGGATTCAGGTAGCAGATGTGTTTTTGTCCGATTACAACCTGTTCTGCATTTTTTATGACTGGCTGCGTTTTATGGGGGGTATCCCGGAGAAAAACCTTACAGATATGTCGAAACCGGATCTGATTCTGGGGACGGGCACCCACACCCATATCCCCATGCTGCTGCATCGCCGCAGCAACGGGGGAAGGGCTGTTACCTGCATGACACCGGAATGGCCTTTGGCAAAATATATGGATCTGTGTTTTATTCCGGAACATGATGCCCCGAAAACAGCAGACAATATCGCTACCACCATGGGGCCGCCCAATACAGCTGTGAACCGGCATATCCATGATCCCCTCCAGGGACTGGTTGTCATTGGCGGCATAGACAGCAAAACCCATCACTGGCATAATGAAAAAATGGCTGATCAGGTCCGCCGGATGCTTGATGCCCAGCCCCATATTTCCTGGACCCTGTCCACCTCTCCTCGCACCCCTCACACAATGGCCCAACTGCTGGCTGATATGGCACAAACAGATCCCAACACAAGGTTTTTTCCCTTTGAACAAACCGATTCCGGCTGGATTGAAGACCGGTACGCAGCATCCAGTGTTGTATGGGTGAGCGCAGATTCTGTTTCCATGGTGTATGAGGCGCTTTCAGCCGGCTGCCGGGTGGGCATCCTGCCGGTGGACTGGAAAAAAAGGGGGGGGCGGCTGGCCCGGGCAATCGATATTCTGGAAAAAAACAACAAAATTGTATCCTTTGCATCATTTATGCAGCATGCGAAATATCCGGACCATTCACCCCTGAATGAGGCCCGGCGGTGTGCCGAAAAAATATTGGAGAGATGGTGGCCAGACCGCTTACAATAGTCCAGATGCTGCCGGAATTGATCACCGGCGGGGTGGAAAGGGGTACCCTTGAAACAGGCGCGTTTTTTGTAAAAAACGGCCACCGGTCCATTGTGGTTTCCAATGGCGGCCCAATGGTGGAAGTGCTTGTAAAAAATGGCAGCCAACACATCACACTGCCTGTGGGAGAGAAAAATCCCAGAGCATTGTTTTGCATACCCCGCCTCAGACAATTGTTTGTACAAGAAAAGGTGGACATACTGCACCTGCGCTCGCGATTACCGGCATGGATGGGGCTGCTGGCAGCAAAAACCATCCCCGAAGAAAGGCGGCCGAGAATTGTGACCACATTTCACGGATTTTATTCAATTAACCGATATTCAGCGGTCATGACCAAAGGCGAAAGGGTGATTGCGGTTTCCCAACTGATCAAGGACCATATCTGTCAGCAATATGGTGTCTGTGAAAACCATGTACAGGTTATCCATCGCGGATTTGATGCATCATGCTTTGATCCGCTGCTGGTGGATAAACAACAGACGTCTGATCTTAAAAACAAATGGAAAATCGATGAAAAAAAGGGGCCGGTGCTGATGCTTCCTGGAAGATTTACAGAACTCAAAGGCCACCGGCTTTTTTTGGCAGCACTTGAAAAAATAAAACATCTGTCATGGACAGCTGTCCTGGTAGGAGATATGAACGAAAAACCTGATTATGCTGCCCGGTTACAAAAAGAAGCAGGGGAAAAAGGCCTGGGGGACCGGGTGATTTTTCCAGGGCACTGCAAAGACATGGCGGCTGCTTTTATGCTGTGTGATGTCACCATAAGTGCCTCCATCCATCCGGAGTCATTCGGCAGGACAGGGGTGGAATCCCAGGCCATGGGCGTTCCTGTGGTGGCAACAGCCCACGGCGGAAGCCTTGAAACCATTGCGCCAGGAAAAACCGGCTGGCTTTTTTCGCCTGCTGATGTGGATGGGTTTGCAGACGTCCTGGCAGAAGCGGTAAAAAATGAAAAAAAAAGAAAACAAATGGGAGAGAGGGGCATGGCATGGGTAAGAAATCATTTTACCATGGATCTTATGTGCGCCAAAACCCTCAGGCTGTATGAAGTATTGGCGGCATCCCCCCGAAACTGTTGAAGAAAGCTGACAAAACAAAAATGGTGGATATGAAAGATCTGCTGCAATGGATGGAAAATAATATGGCAAAGAAAATAGTATGCAGACAGTAACAAATGCCCCCCCCATGAAATGGGGAAGATATCTGGATAACCTTATCCTGTTTCTCGGCGCTGCGGTTCCCGTGGGTATTGTGATCGGAAATGCCGGGTTTGAAGCCATGGTTTCTTTGGCAGGACTTGCATGGATTGTGAGAGCCGTTATTTTGCGGGAAAATCCCTTTTCCCGCATTGTCACCAACCCCGCGGTTCTGGCATGGGCAGCCTGGCTTGGCTGCATCGTCGTAAGCCTTGCCATTAACGGTCCTGGCAGCAAAGGGGCATTGCATGACATCGTTTTTGTCCGGTTTTTCCTTTTTGCCTGCGCAATACTGGACCTGTCAACCCGACGGCAGATCAGCCGGCATCTTTTATGGGGCCTTGCTGCCGGGGTCTTGTTTGCCGGCGTGAATACCCTCATGGCCTATGGTGTCGGCTATGACCTGTTTGGCCGCTCTATTGCGCGGTATACCAGCAAACTCAAGGAATCTGCCAGGTTCGCAGGGTTGTGCGCCATGGCAGCACCGTTTTTTTTGACCTGGGCCTTGACAGCCAGAGCGGAAAAATCAAAGTACTGGGGGGGCTTATTGATTATCGGTGTGATCGCCCTGATGCTTTTGGTTCAGACAACCATCAGAACAGCCATTATCGCTTCTTTTTCCGGGATATTTTTTGGGATATTTTTTTGTCGGTATAAAAAAATGGGCTGGATCGAAAAGATTTTGTGGCCTGTGCTGCTGGTTTCCGGGATCTTGGTTACCGTGCATTGGGTGGAAGGGTGGAATCTGCGGTCATTTTATGACCGTATTGCCATATGGCGGATATCTGTTGCCATGTGGCAGGAGCATTTCTTTTTCGGGGTCGGGGTCTCAGCGTATAAAGATGCCTATGGGGCGTTTGCCCTGTCAGGCAAGATTGCCCCCTATGTGGCACCCACAGGGGAGGTGTTTGATATCACCAAGGCATACCATGCCCATAACCTTTTTCTGATGCTACTGTCATCAACCGGTATTCTGGGGCTGGTATCCTTTCTCTGGCTGTTTGGGTGCTGCATATGGAAGGTTGTGAAAAACACCATGCAGTGGAAATCCGGTCTGGCAACCTGGCCTGTGGTTTTCCTGGTAAACGGACTGGCCGGTTCAAATATCTATAGTTCATGGTATCAGGCTTTGTTTGCGTTTTTTGTCGTACTGGCCGTAACCGGCAGATCGGGGACGTCTGGCAGGGATACACCATTGCAGTGAGGAAAATATGCTGGTACTTGAAGACCGTCTGCTGATCAATCAGGGAAGAACCCGTGCCTGCTATCAGCACCCTGCGGACAAGGATCTGGTGGTCAAGGTGCCTGTTGGAAACCAAAAAGCAGACAGCCGGTCCAATCTAATTGAGCTGCGCGGATATCAGGCATTGATGCGGGAACAGATCGATCTGTTTTGTATCAGCCATTGTTATGGGTTTGTCACAACCAGCCGTGGCAAGGGGCTGGTGTGTGATTGTATCCGGGATGCGGATGGGGCAGTATCCAGAACCATCTGGGATATTGTTATTTATCAGGATGACTGTGATGTTGGTTATGTCAAAAAGGTCGCCCATGATTTTTGCGGTTTCCTGATTGAAAAAGATACCCGGCTGTTTGACCTGAACCTGAAGAATATTGTTTTAAAAGTGCAGAATGGTGGTGTTTATTTGCCTTTTGTCGTTGATTTGAAAGGCCGTTTCGACAACAAGGAAGCCATACCTGTTTCCAGTTACAGCAGATATTTTGCCCGAAAAAAAATGGTTCGCAGGCGCAGGCAGCTCATGGACCGGATCTCTTTTTTCCGGGAAAAGAGAGTGGCATGGCAATAAAGCGTTCAAGTGACAGGCAGCAAAACACCCGCTGCATGGAATCATAGCAGGGCGCTGAAAAATCTCCTCCTGATTTTTGGTTCTTACTCCGTGGGCTGAAATTCCTGTCCCAGTCCCTGCTGCCTGCTGCATCTTACCTGGTGCAGCCGGTATATGCGGATAATGTTCCGGCCCATGGCATCAATGGTATGAAACCGTCTGACCATTTCTCTTGCTGCATGGACCCTTTCCAGCGTAGCTGCTTCCCTGTTCAGGGTGTCAAACACAAGATCAGACAGAAAAGCGGCATCTTTTATATCAAAGAGCAGCCCTGTTATGCCGTGCTGTACGATATCTGAAATGCCGGCAGTGTTGGCACCAATCACCGGGCAGGAGCAATGCATGGCTTCCAGCAATGCCTGTGGCACCCCTTCATACAGCATACCCCTGACATCTTCCGGGGCCATAACCATACAGTCCATTCCCCGGTAACAGGGCAGGGCATCTTCTGTATATCCGATGAAATGGGTCCGGCTGCTGATTCTTGCTTTCTGTGCCATATCCATGTACCAGGCTCTGTCATTGTCAGATCCGCTGCCCACCAGCACCAGGTGATGGTGTATTCTGGACTGCATCTGTCTGAATGCCTTGAAAATGGCGCTCACCCCTTTATTTTGGGCGATATGTCCCACAGCTCCGATAAACCGTGTGGCAGGATCACATCCCAGTTTCCGGGCCAGATCTTTCCGGGCGGTTTCTCTGGGAACCAGTGTTTCAGAAGCTGGAATGCCGCTGGGAATGGAAAATACCTGTGTGTTTTTGAGATGAAACAGGGCCTGCAGATGCCGGGCTGCATAATCATTTGTGGTGAAAATATAATGGCTTAGTTTTTTGTACATCCGGCGGTTATACCAGGAGTTGCGGACAGCAGCAGTGTCATGGCAGGACAGGATTCTGCAGGGGACATCCGCTTTTTGGGCTGCAGGCAGGGCAACTTTGGCATCGGTATGGCCGTGGACATTGAGAACATGGGGCCGCTCATTGTGAAAAATGCGGACCAGTTCCCGGTAATTGTGTATCAGCCCCATGCGGTTAAAGGACATGGCATAGACCCGGAAACCGGACTGTTTCGCCTTCTGGAACAAAGGGGTGCCATCCGGTGCCACGATCACCACCTGGTGTCCGTTTTTTTCCATCCACACTGATTCATTGAAAATACGTTTTTCCAGACCGCCCCAGCCGGTGTCACAGGTGGTGTGTACGATGTTGTAATGGGATTTCATGGGATATTGCTTTGCAGCAGTTTTTTCTCCATTCGTCTGATGTCTTCGGGCAGATCGATTTCCGGTGAGTCACACCCTGTGACCACCACTTTTATGGGATACCCGAACTCCAGTGCCCGCAACTGTTCCAGTTTTTCCACATCTTCACACCGGCCTGTGGGCAGGGATACGAAAATATCCAGAAATGCCTTTTTATAGGCATAAAATCCCAGGTGTTTATAAAAATCAGCCCGGGTGTCCATTTCCCGGGGAAACGGGATCTGGGCCCGGGAAAAATACAGGGCAGATCCATGGACATCAAAGGTGACCTTGACATCTTTGGGATCGGTTATTTCTCTTGGGTCCTGGATTTTATAGGCCAGGGTGGTCATTACTGTA
>Ga0102940_1000965_pt1 | contig 19139 bp, 13 predicted proteins | sample SalPonR2_C_D1_MG_FD_78215 | JGI IMG/M metagenome (GOLD analysis project Ga0102940, IMG submission 78215) | Salt pond soil microbial communities from South San Francisco under conditions of wetland restoration - Salt Pond MetaG R2_C_D1_MG | ecosystem: Environmental > Aquatic > Marine > Intertidal... | reverse complement strand
TCACCGAGGATCGGCGCCTTCGAGCATTCGAAAATCCATGAAATTGCCTCGCTTCGAGGCTGCATGAGGCGTTTCGGGTCGCAGAACAGCGTTTTCGCCGAACCTGGAGCGAAGAGAACCCAGACACCCATACTTTGATAACCAATGGGTCGATTTCCTACAGGAGTTTCAGAACGTCACTGACGTATCCGGAAATTCCGTTCGGTACTCTTCGTGTATCGAAATCCTGGATTTCGTAGGCCAGGTGTCTTGACGCCCCGGCAGCTCCGGCTCGGGCAACGTGTTCCAACGGCGAGCCGCCGGGGATGCTTGCGTCAGCGCGTTGGCCTCGTCATCACGTTGTGGATACGAGGGCAGAGGTGCTGGTATGGAAGGTTCTGTTTTCAGTTTGTTCGGTGCAATGCTGGGGTTCGCGATTCTCGCTCTGCTCGCGTTCCTCGTGCTCCGCCTGGTTCGGCGTACATGGATTGCCGGGAAGCGGCGCGGCCCGAACGAAGCAGGTGCGAAGGAGGGGTCGAACACGCCCCGAAGGCACGACCGGCAGGGCCATTGAGCGTTCGACGGTAGGAGCGTGCCGGATGCGTGCGCCGTCCGGATATCGAAACGGCCCGCGTCGAGCGGGCCGTTTGCGGTGCGGCCACCGGGCAGAGTCCGGTGCCGATGGATGAACGTCAAGCGATCGATCAGGCCGCTTCGCTCTTGGCGTCGGCCGGATCGGTGCCAGCCAGCTGGCGCAGGACGTAGTGCAGGATGCCGCCGTGCTTGTAGTACTGGACTTCCTTCGGGGTGTCCAGCCGCACGCGGACCTTGAACTTCGTTTCCTTGCCGTCGTCGTCGGTCGCGATGACGGTGGCCTCGCTGGAGTTGCCGATGTCCAGGTCTTCGATGGCGTAGGTCTCGAACCCGGTCAGGCCCAGGCTTTCACGAGACTCGCCCTCCATGAAGTTCAGCGGCAGCACGCCCATGCCGACCAGGTTCGACCGGTGGATGCGCTCGAAGGACTCGGTGATCACGGCCTGGACACCGAGCAGGATGGTGCCCTTGGCGGCCCAGTCACGCGACGAGCCGGTGCCGTATTCCTTGCCGCCGATCACGATCAGCGGAGTGCCATCGTCCTTGTACTTCATGGCTGCATCGTAGATCGGCATGACTTCGCCGGACGGCACGTGGGTGGTGAAGCCGCCCTCGGTGCCTTCGGCCATCTCGTTCTTGATGCGCACGTTGGCGAAGGTGCCGCGCATCATGACTTCGTGGTTGCCGCGGCGCGATCCGTAGCTGTTGAAGTCGACCGGCGAGACGCCGTGCTCCTGCAGGTAATGACCGGCCGGGGAATCCGGCTTGATCGCGCCGGCCGGCGAGATGTGGTCGGTGGTGACCGAGTCGCCGAGTTTCGCCAGGCAGCGGGCGCCGGTGATCGCGCCGATCTCCGGCAGGTCCATGGTCATGCCTTCGAAGTAGGGCGGGTTCTGGACGTAGGTCGAATCGTCGGACCAGGCGAACATCTCGCCGGTCGGCGTGTCCATCGACTTCCAGCGCTCGTCGCCTTCGAACACGCTGGCGTAATTGCGCTCGAAGCTCTCTTCGGTCACGGTCTTCTGGATGAAGTCGTGCAGCTCGTGCGGATCCGGCCAGATATCCTTCAGGAAGACGTCGTTGCCGTCGGCGTCCTGGCCCAGCGGTTCCTCGACGAGGTCGATATCCATCCGGCCGGCGATCGCGTAGGCGACGACCAGCGGGGGCGAGGCCAGGTAGTTGGTCCGGACCTCGGCGTGGATGCGGCCTTCGAAGTTGCGGTTGCCCGAAAGCACCGAGGCGACGACCAGTTCGTGCTCGCGGATCGCCTTCTCGATCGGGTCCGGCAGCGGGCCGGAGTTGCCGATGCAGGTCGTGCAGCCATAACCAACGGTGTAGAAGCCCAGCGCTTCGAGGTCGTCGTCGAGCTCGGCGGCCTCGAGGTAGTCGGTGACCACCTTCGACCCCGGCGCCAGCGAGGTCTTGACCCACGGCTTGACCTTCAGCCCCTTTTCCCGGGCATTGCGGGCCAGCAGGCCGGCGCCCAGCATCACGGCCGGGTTGGAGGTGTTGGTGCACGACGTGATCGCCGCGATGACCACCGCGCCGTCCTGGAGCACGAAGGTCTCGCCCTTGTAGGTGACCTCCGCAACCCCCGGTACGTCGTGTCCGACCGCAGTGCCGCCGCCTTCGTCGGCGAACCGGCCTCCGCCGTTTGCGTCGCGCTCCTTCGTCATCTCGGCGCTGACCTGCGCGAAGGCGTTCTTCGCCTCGGTCAGCGGCACGCGGTCCTGCGGCCGCTTCGGGCCGGCCAGCGACGGCACCACGGTACCCATGTCGAGTTCGATGACGCTGGTGTAGTCGGCCGGTGCATCGCCGTCCTCGCGCCACAGGCCCTGGGCCCGGGCATAGGTCTCGACCAGCGCCAGCCGGTCGTCGGCGCGGCCGGACAGCTTCAGGTAGCGGATGGTCTCGGCATCGATCGGGAAAATCGCGCAGGTCGAACCGAATTCAGGCGACATGTTGCCCAGCGTGGCCCGATCGGCCAGCGGCAGGTGGGTCAGGCCATCGCCGAAGAACTCGACGAACTTGCCGACCACGCCGTGGTCGCGGAGCATGTCGGTGACGGTCAGGACCAGGTCGGTGGCGGTGGTGCCTTCTGGCAGCTTGCCGGTGAGCTTGAAGCCGACGACCTGCGGCAGCAGCATCGAGATCGGCTGGCCCAGCATTGCGGCCTCGGCCTCGATGCCGCCCACGCCCCAGCCCAGTACGCCCAGGCCGTTGATCATGGTGGTGTGCGAATCGGTGCCGACGACGGTGTCGGGCCAGGCCATCATCTCGCCGTCCACTTCCTGGCCGAAGACCACCCGCGAGAGATGCTCGAGGTTGACCTGGTGGACGATGCCGGTGTTCGGCGGCACGACCTTGAAATTGTCGAACGCGCCCTGGCCCCAGCGCAGGAACGCATAGCGCTCCTTGTTGCGCTCGAACTCGATGCGGTTGTTCAGGTCCAGCGCGTCCGGTCGGCCGTACTCGTCGACCTGGACGGAATGATCGATGACCAGCTCGGCCGGCGACAGCGGGTTGATCGCCGTCGGCGAGCCACCCAGGTTCTTCATCGCGTCGCGCATGGCCGCGAGGTCGACGATGGCCGGAACGCCGGTGAAGTCCTGCAGCACGACCCGGGCCGGGGTGAACGCGATTTCCTGGGTCGGCTTCGCGTCCGGATCCCAGTTCGCCACGGCGGCGATGTCGTCGGCGGTGATGGTTTCGCCGTCCTCGTGGCGCAGCAGGTTCTCGAGCAGGATCTTCAGCGAGAACGGAAGGCGCGAGATGTCGTGGGTCTCGCCGAGCTTCGCGAGGCTGTAGAACGTGTAGGAGGTTCCGTTGGCGTCGAAGGCGTCGCGGCAGTTGAGGGCGTCTCGCATGGTGTTCTCCGGGAATGGATGAGTCGACGGAGCGAAGACCTTGATTTTACCACGCTTGTTATCGGCAACCCCGGCGGTCAGGCTCCGCGTTCGAGCATGTCTCCGGCCAGCCGGATCATCTTCTTGCGCTGGAACAACAACTTCCAGGGCCGCCCGCCGATCTGGTGCCAGAGAAAGGCCGCTCGAAGCCCGCCGAGCAGCAGGGCCCGGACCCATTCGACCTTTTCCGGCTGCTTCAGGACCTCCGGCCGGCCGACGACCTGGATCCGGAACGGCAGCGGCGAGATCAGCGACTTGTAGGTATCGGCCAGCTGGGCGAGCACGGCCGGGTCGAGCACCGACTCGGCGCGCGCCCGAGCAGGCGCGATCAGTTCGAGTTCGCGGTGCAGATGCTCCTGCCGCTCGGCATCCCGTTTCAAAAGCCGGGCCAGCCGCAGCAAGCCGGAGGCGTAGCCCAGCGAGGTCAACGCGTCGCGCGAGGTGCCCTGGCCGAGCTCGCCGGCCACGGTCAGGCCCAGGCGGACGCCGCGCACGCCGCCGAACACGGCGGCGGTGGAGTCTGCCTCGACCGCGAACAGGCTGTCGAGCGTGTGCTCGGCCGCCTGGCGGCTGCACTGGCCGGAATCGGCGATCTGCCGGACCAGTTCGCCGGCCTGCAGGGTGCCGGCGAAGGCCAGCGTCTGTTCGCGCAGGTCGTGTTTCATGCCGTGTCCGGAATCCTTTGGTTGCCGCGTTCGATGATGCCACCGCCGAGGCATTCCTCACCGTCGTACAGAACCACCGACTGGCCCGGAGTGACCGCGCGCTGCGGCTCGTCGAAGACCAAGCCCAGGCGGCCGTCCTCCAGTGCATCGATGCGCGCCGCCTGGTCCGGCTGGCGATAGCGGATCTTGGCGGTCACCCGGGCACCGACCTCGGGCGCGGAGTCGGCGACCCAGGTCAGCTGCCCGGCCTGCAGCCGGTCGGCCAGCAGGTGGGGGTCGTCGGGATCCTGGGTCACGAACAGCCGATTGCCGTCCAGGTCCTTGTGGACAACGAACCACGGCGCCTCGGGAAAGCCGCGAACGCCGCCGATCCCCAGCCCCTTGCGCTGGCCGAGGGTGTAGTGGATCAGGCCGCGATGACATCCGATGGGCACGCCGGCGGTGGTCAGGATCTCGCCCGGCTCGGCGGCGAGGTAGCGCGCAATGAAACCGTCGAAGTTGCGTTCGCCGATGAAGCAGATGCCGGTGGAGTCCTTCTTGGCCGCGGTCGGCAGGCCGGCCTCGGCGGCGATCCGGCGCAGATCGGACTTCTCCAGTTCGCCGACCGGGAACCGCGCGTGCGCCAGCTGCTCCTGGTCGAGCATGTAGAGGAAGTAGCTCTGGTCCTTGCGGATATCGAGCCCCTTGAGCAGCCGGAATCGCCCGTCACGCTCGTCGCGCCGGGCGTAGTGGCCCGTCGCCATGACCTCGAAGCCGAGGTCGCGGGCGTGTTCGAGAAAGACCTTGAACTTGATCTCTCGGTTGCACAGTACGTCCGGGTTCGGTGTCCGACCTGCGCGCAGTTCGTCGAGAAAGCGCTCGAACACCGACTCCCAGTATTCCAGCGCGAAATTGCGCGCGTGAAAGGGGATGCCGAGCAGCTCCGCCACGGCCCGGGCGTCGGCCGCGTCGTCTTCGGCCGCGCAGGCGCCGTCGATGTCGTCGTCTTCCCAGTTCTTCATGAACAGGCCGGCTATCGGCACGTCCTGCCGCTTCAGCAGCAGGGCCGTGACCGAGGAGTCGACGCCGCCGGACATGGCGACCATGGTGGGCTGGCTCATGCTCGGCTAGATGGGGCCGGCCGTGCCGATGACAAGCCGTGCGGCCTCATGCGGCAGCCGCCCGGCCGGCGAATTCGGGCTCGGGGAAGAGGTCGGGCGACATCAGCTCGATGAAGCGCCGCGCCTGGGGCGTCAGGTAGGCGCCCTTGCGCATGACCACGCCGTAGGTGCGCTGCGGGAACCATCGACTCACGTCGCGGGTGACCAACTGATCGCGATCGTTGTCGCCCAGGCAGATGCTGGTCACGATGGAAATGCCCATGCCCTGGGCAACGAACTTCTTGATGACTTCCCAGCCCCCGACTTCCAGCGTGACCCGGAACGGCAGCTTGTGCTTCTGGAAGACGCGGTCGATCAGAGTGTAGGTCGTCAGCCGGCGCGGCGGCAGGATCAGCCCGTATGGACTGATGTCGGCCAGCGTGATGTCGCGGCGCCGGGCCAGGGGGTGGTCGCGGTGGGCGATCAGGACCGGCTTGAAACTGTAGATCGGCCGGTAGGAGATGTCGTCGGGAACGTCGATCATCGAGCCGACGGCGAAGTCGACCTCGTCGCTGCGGATCAGACCCATGCCGTCGGCGCCGGTGACGTTGTGCAGGTGCACGAAAATCCCGGGATGCTGGCGGCGGAAGCGCTGGAGCAGGGCGGGCAGCAGGTGCAGGATGGTCGACTCCCCGGCGGCGACCCGGATTTCCCCGGAGTCCAGCCGGCCGAAGGTCCGGGCGAATTCATCGGGCAGGGCGTCGAGCCGGTCGACCAGCGGCCGGGCCAGTTCCAGAAGGGTTCGCCCGGCGGGAGTCAGGTGCAGGCGCGGCCCCTGGCGGTCGAAAAGCTTCTGGCCGAGTTCCTCCTCCAGAGCGCGGATCTGCTGGCTGACCGAAGGCTGGGACACGAACAGCCGCTGGGCCGCACCGGAGACCGTGCCGGTGCGTGCGGTCTGGCAGAACGCGCGCAAGTGCTTGAGAAGGTTGCCCTTGTACATGTACGGATCCGGATTCGGGTTCGCGGTACAGCGAGAGTATAAGTAAATCGAATGCTCGATATCCAATTATTTGATTTGTCATATACCTGCCATGCGCCTAGTCTTGCCGCGCCGAAGCCAGGAGAGTCGCGATGTCGACCCACGCCATGAATGACGATGCACCCGCCCGTTTGACCCTGCCGCCGCCGGAGGGCACCGAGGCGCTGCTCGACGATGGGATGCTCGACCTGCTGGCCGAGCTGGGCCGTCGTTTCCGCGCGCCGGTCGATCGCCTGCTGGAAAACCGGCAGGCGGTGCAGGCCCGCCTCGATGCGGGCGGCACGCTGGACTTTCCGGCCGAAACGCGCGCGATCCGCGATTCCGACTGGACCGTGGCGCCGATTCCCGCGGACCTGCAGGATCGCCGGGTGGAGATCACCGGTCCGGTCGACCGCAAGATGATCATCAACGCGCTGAACAGTGGTGCGCGCGTCTTCATGGCCGATTTCGAGGATTCCAGCACGCCGAGCTGGGACAACATGATGCACGGCCAGCAGAACTTGCACGACGCGGCGCGGCGCACGATCGAATTCACCGCGCCGAACGGCAAGCACTACGCGCTGGGCGAGAACCCGGCCATCCTGATCGCGCGGCCGCGCGGCTGGCACCTCGACGAGAAACACGTGCTGGTCGACGATCGCCCGATTCCCGCCGGACTGTTCGATGCGGCCTGCTTCGTTCGCCACAATGCGCGCGTATTGCTGGACAACGGTTCGGGTCCATACCTCTACCTTCCGAAGCTGGAAAACCGACACGAAGCCGCGCTGTGGGAAGAGGCGCTGTCGCGGATCGAGCAGGTGGTCGGTCTCGAGCCCGGAACGGTCAAGGTCACAGTCCTCATCGAAACCCTGCCGGCGGTCTTCGAGATGGACGAGATCCTCTATGCACTGAAGCAGCGAATCGTCGGTCTTAATTGCGGTCGTTGGGACTATATCTTCAGTTATATCAAGAGGTTCCGTAATCATCCTGATAAAGTGCTTCCGGACCGGGAGCAGGTCACGATGACCGTGCCGTTCCTGAAGGCCTACTCACAGCTGCTGATCCAGACCTGCCATCGTCGCGGCGCGTTCGCGATGGGCGGCATGGCCGCGCAGATTCCGATCAAGAACGATCCGGACGCCAACGAAGCGGCGCTGGCCAAGGTGCGAGCCGACAAGAAACGCGAGGCCTCGGAAGGCCATGACGGCACCTGGGTGGCGCATCCGGGACTGATTCCGATCGCCATGGAGATCTTCGACGAATACCTCCACGGCGCCAACCAGTTGACCAAGATGCGCCGGGACGTCGAGGTCTCGGCCGGCGACCTGGTCGCGCCCGCGCAGGGCACGATCACGGAGGCCGGCGTGCGCGGCAACATCCGGGTGGCGATCGAGTACCTGGCGGCCTGGCTGAGCGGCCAGGGCTGCGTGCCGATTCGTCACCTGATGGAGGACGCGGCCACCGCAGAAATCGCCCGCGCCCAGCTCTGGCAGTGGATGCGTCACGAGGCCGGAACGCTCGACGACGGCCGCGCCATCGACGCCGAGCTGGTCAAGAGCTGGCAGGCCGAGATCGTCGACGAACTGCGCGCCGAGGGCGCGCTCGGCGACCACCTCGACGCCGCTGCCGAACTGTTGAGCGCCGTCACCTACAGAGACGATTTCATCGAATTCATCACCTTGCCGGCCTACGACCGGCTCGACTGACCCTGCCCCGGAGCCACGGAGAAGCACCATGAACGAATCCACCAACGTCAGCGACATCATCGAAATGGAGCGCGACTGGACCGAGAACCCGCGCTGGAAAGGCGTGGAGCGGCCCTACGACGCGGCCGAAGTCCACCGCCTCCGCGGCTCGATCCGGATCGAGCACACGCTGGCGCGCCAGGGCGCCGAGAAGCTCTGGCGGCTGATGCACGAAGAGCCGTTCGTCAACGCGCTGGGCGCGCTGACCGGCAACCAGGCCATGCAGCAGGTCCGCGCCGGCCTGAAGGCGATCTACCTGTCGGGCTGGCAGGTGGCCGCCGACGCCAACAACGCCGGCCAGATGTATCCCGACCAGTCGCTGTACCCGGCCAGCTCGGTGCCCGACGTGGTCCGCCGCATCAACAACACGCTGCGCCGCGCCGACCAGATCCAGCACTCGGAAGGCAAGGGCAGCATCGACTGGTTCGCGCCGATCGTCGCCGATGCAGAGGCCGGATTCGGCGGCGTGCTGAATGCGCATGAGCTGATGAAGGGCATGATCGAGGCCGGTGCGTCGGGCGTGCATTTCGAAGACCAGCTCGCCTCGGCCAAGAAGTGCGGCCACATGGGCGGCAAGGTTCTGGTGCCGACCTCCGAGGCCGTCTCCAAACTGGTCGGCGCCCGGCTCGCCGCCGATATCGAGGGCGTGCCGACGATCATCGTCGCCCGCACCGACGCGATGGGCGCCAGCCTGCTGACCGCCGACATCGACGAACGCGACCAGGCCTTCTGCACCGGCAAGCGCACGGTCGAAGGGTTCTACGAGGTCAAGGCGGGCATGGAGCAGGCGATTTCCCGCGGCCTGGCCTATGCCCCCGTCGCCGACCTGGTCTGGTGCGAGACTTCGACGCCGAACCTCGACGAGGCCAGGCAGTTCGCCGAGGCCATCCACGACAAGTACCCCGGCAAGATGCTGGCCTACAACTGCTCGCCGTCGTTCAACTGGAAGAAGAACCTGTCGGAGACCGACATCGCGCGGTTCCAGCGCGAACTGGGCGCGATGGGCTACAAGTTCCAGTTCATCACGCTGGCCGGCTTCCACGCGCTGAACTACTCGATGTTCGAACTGGCGCGCGGCTACAAGGCCCGCCAGATGGAAGCCTACGTGGAACTCCAGGAAGCCGAATTCGCATCGGAAAAGGACGGTTACACGGCCACCCGCCACCAGCGCGAGGTCGGAACGGGCTATTTCGACGAACTGACCCAGGCGATCAGCGCCGGTCAGTCCTCGCTGTCGGCGCTCGCCGGCTCGACCGAAGAAGACCAGTTCGACGAAACCGCCTGAGCGCAGCCCGCCCCCCGTGCGCGGCCGGCCGCCGGCCGCGCTCGATTCCAGCCCCCCGGCACTTGAATCGACGCGTCGCACACACCACGTTGCGGTACCATCAGACGCAATCGCGAAGCGCGCCGATTCGATGAACGAACCATCCCGCAATCCCGGCCTCCCCAACGACGGACTGGCACTCGAAGAATCGAGGCCGGACGTCAAGAAGCCGCCGCTGTACAAAGTGGTCGTTCTCAACGACGACTACACGCCGATGGAATTCGTCGTCGATGTGCTGAAGCGCTTTTTCGGTCTCGAGCACGACAAGGCCACCCAGATAATGCTGCACGTCCACACCCGCGGGCGGGGCGTCGCGGGCGTATTCACGTTCGAGATCGCCGAGACCAAGGTGATCCAGGTCAACGACTACGCCCGCGAGCACGAGCACCCGCTGCAGTGCACGATGGAAGAATCCTGACCGCCGCTTCCGGAACCGGCCCGGACGCGGTATGGTCGAAGCCGGAACGACCACGCGCGTGCCGCCAGCGCGGCAAGGAGCGAACCCGCCATGTTCAGTAAGGATCTCGAGCTCTCGATCTCGCAGGCCTACCACGCTGCCCGCAGCCGCCGGCACGAGTTCCTGACGGTGGAGCACCTGCTGCTGGCGCTGATCGACAATCCGTCGGCGCGCTCGGTGATGCAGGCCTGCAGCGTGGATTTCGAACGCCTGTCCAGCGATCTCGACCAGGTCCTCGACGAGACCATTCCGGTGCTCTCTCCGGGTGACCAGCGCGACACGCAGCCGACCGTCGGGTTCCAGCGGGTCCTTCAGCGCGCGCTCTATCACGTGCAGTCGGCCGAGAAGTCCGAGGTGCTCGGCGCGAACGTGCTGGTCGCGATCTTCTCCGAGAAGGACTCGCATGCCGTCTACCTGCTCGCCCAGCAGGAGGTCAATCGACTCGACGTCGTGAACTTCATCTCGCACGGCATCAGCAAGGGCGAGCCGGGTGTCGAGCCGGATGAGCCGGCTGCCCAGGCGCAGGCCGAGGAGGGCGAAGGGCAGAAGTCGCCACTGGCCAGTTACGCGACGAATCTGAACGAGCGCGCCCGGCAGGACCGGATCGATCCGCTGATCGGCCGCGCGGCCGAGATCGAGCGAACCGTTCAGATTCTTTGTCGCCGACGCAAGAACAATCCGCTGTACGTCGGAGAGTCGGGCGTCGGCAAGACCGCTCTGGCCGAGGGCCTGGCGCTGCGCATCGTCGAGGAGGACGTGCCCGAAATCCTGCGCGACGCGGAGATCTGGGCGCTTGACCTGGGCGCGCTTCTCGCCGGGACCAAATATCGTGGCGACTTCGAGAAACGCCTCAAGGCCGTGCTGGCCGAGCTCAAGAGCCGGCCGCACGCCGTGCTGTTCATCGACGAGATCCACACCATCATCGGTGCCGGCGCAGCCTCGGGCGGGGTCATGGACGCCTCGAACCTGATCAAGCCGGTGCTGGCCAACGGTGAGCTGCGCTGCATCGGTTCGACTACGTTCGAGGAGTACCGCGGGGTGTTCGAGAAGGACCGGGCGCTGGCCCGTCGTTTCCAGAAGATCGACGTGATCGAGCCCACGGTCGGTGAGACGATCGAGATTCTCAACGGCCTGAAGCACCGGTTCGAGGAGCATCACGGTGTCAGTTACGCGCCGGATGGCCTGGAGGCCGCGGCCACGCTGTCGGCGCGCCACATCAACGACCGCCATCTGCCGGACAAGGCGATCGACGTGATCGACGAGGCCGGCGCCCGGCAGCGGCTACTGCCGGAAGAGGACCGTGCCGAAACGATCGGCGTCCACGAGATCGAGGACGTAGTCGCGCGGATGGCACGCATTCCGCCACGCCAGGTGTCGCGCTCCGATCGCGACGCGCTGCGCACGCTCGAGCGCGACCTGAAACTGACGGTGTTCGGGCAGGACCCCGCCATCGAGACGCTGTCTTCGGCGATCAAGATGGCCCGTTCGGGGCTGGGCGAGGCAGAGAAGCCGATCGGCGCCTACCTGTTCGCCGGCCCGACCGGCGTCGGCAAGACCGAAGTGACCCGGCAGCTGGCCATGACGCTGGGGATCGAACTGATTCGCTTCGACATGTCCGAATACATGGAGGCCCATACGGTCAGCCGGCTGGTCGGTGCGCCGCCGGGCTACGTCGGGTTCGACCGTGGCGGCCTGCTGACCGAAGCGGTCACCCAGACGCCGCACGCGGTGCTGTTGCTCGACGAAATCGAGAAGGCCCACCCCGACATCTACAACCTGTTGCTGCAGGTCATGGACCACGGCAAGCTCACCGATGCCAACGGGCGTATGGCCGATTTCCGCAACGTGATCCTGGTGATGACGACGAATGCCGGGGCTGCCGACATGAGCAAGCGCAGCATCGGGTTCACAGATACCGACTCGCGGCCCGACGGCATGGAGGCGATCCGCCGCCAGTTCACGCCGGAGTTCCGGAATCGGCTGGACGCGGTCATCCAGTTCGATCCGCTGCCGTTCGACGTCATCCTCCGGGTGGTCGACAAGTTCGTCATGGAGCTGGAGAGCCAGCTGGCCGACCGCAACGTCCACATCGAGGTCAGCAACCCGGCGCGTGAGTGGCTGGCCCGGCACGGCTTCGATCCGACCATGGGCGCTCGTCCGATGAAGCGGGTCATCCAGCAGCACATCAAGCGCGTGCTGGCCGACCAGCTGCTGTTCGGCGAGCTGGCCGATTCCGGCGGAACGGTCCGGGTGGACCTGGCCGAGGGCGGCACCGGATTGTCGCTGAGCGTGGAAGGAGAGCCGGTGGCGGCGCTGTCGACCGACTGAAGCGTTTACGCGGCCCCACGGTCGCGGATCCGCCGAGGACAGGCACGCGACAATCCCGGCAACGAGTTCGTCGCCGAACGTCCGGAACTTCGTGCGCGTTCGCCTCGCGGCCGCGAAGAGCCGCGATCTCGGGAACTTACTTCATGCGGTAGGTAATCCGACCCTTGCTCAGGTCGTAGGGGGTCATTTCGACCTTGACGCGATCGCCGGTGAGAATGCGGATGTAATGCTTTCGCATGCGGCCCGAAATGTGTGCGGTGATGGTGTGTCCGTTGTCGAGTTCGACGCGGAACATGGTATTCGGCAGGGTTTCGAGGACCCGGCCTTCCATCTCGATGTGGTCGTCCTTGGCCATGTGGCTCCGTGGCTGGTTAAAACCGCGTTATTGTGCCACCAAACCGGTGGAAAGCAAGCGGCCGGGCGCGATCCATGCATGCGATTCCGGATTCCACCCGGTCGTCATTCCAGTCGGTCAGCCGGATCCTGGCCGGGATAGCGGAGTTGCTCGGGCCGGAAGCCTTCGGCCACCCGCCAGTACATCTGCTGGATTTTCTTGCCGTTCCGATACACCGGCCTGGACTGGACCGGGCCGAGTCCGATCAGGGCGTCCTCCAGCCAGGGCTTCGTGATCACCTTCGTTTCGTGACTGACCAGCAGGACCGGCCGGGTCGGGTCAGTGTCTCGATCGAACCAGCGCTCCCACTGCGATCCTCCCATTCCGATGATGTTCCGCGCCGTGATGTTGTCGCGGCGACCGTCGACGTCGTGAAAGGCCAGCGCCGCGGCAATGCCCCACTTGGCCAGTCCGGCGACGATCGGTCGTTGACCGGCTTCGGCTTCCACTCCGGTTTCCAGCACGTGGACCTCGGCGGCGATCTCCGGCCAGCCCAGGTAGCCCAGTCGATGTTCCTGCCACGGAACACCGGGCAGCCCCAGCGCAACGTAATGCATGCCGGCGCCGACCAGGATCAGCGAGAGCGGTAGCACCGGCTTCCAGATGCGCCGCAGGGCGTGGATCGAACGCGGCACCGTTCCGGACTCGTCGGCGCGATGCAGCGTGGCGGCCAGCATCGGCAGCATCGCCAGCCAGACCGGGACGACCCAGTGGAACTTGGTCGGCGTCATGGCCGCGAAAGCGATGAACACGGCCAAGGGCCCCAGCGTCATCGACAGCATGAACCGCCGGGGACGGTCATCCGGCGCCGTGAAGCGGCGCAGCCGGGGCAGGGCGGCGATCAGCAGCAGCGCCAGTCCAGCCAGTGGCGCGAGCATGACCAGCGTGTGGAGAATCGGCAGATGCGCGGCGAACCCGGGGTCCTCCTCGATCCGGCGGGTCGACTGGAACACGAACGACGCCCAGTCGTTGCGGACGTTCCAGATCAGCACCGGCGAGATCAGCACCCAGGCCAGCGCGACCCCGCCCCACAGGTGCGGCGAGCGGAACTGGGCGCGGGCCGCGCGATCGATCAGCATGAACAGCAGAATGCCGGGAACCAGGAACACCATCACGTACTTGGCCAGTGCGCCGATACCCATCGCCGCGCCGACCGCCCACCACCATCGCGAGCGGCCGTCCAGCAGCACCTGCCGCAGTGCCACCAGCGCGGCCAGCCAAGCGGTGACCAGCGCCGCGTCGGTGGTCATCAGGAAGCCGGTCGCCATCCAGGCCGGCACCGTGGCGACGAGCATGGCCGACAGCAGTCCGGTGGTCTTGTCGCCGAACGCGCGGCCGTAGCGGTAGGCAAGGACCAGCGACAAGGGAGCCAGCACCACCAGCGGCAGCCGGACCCCCAGCACGCCGTCGCCGGCGATCGCGGTACCCAGGGCAATCAGCCACGCGGTCAGCGGTGGATGATCGAGATACGAAAGGGCCGGGTGCAAGGTGTAGACCCAGTAGTACATTTCGTCGGGAATCAGGTCCACCCGACCGACGTAGAGCGCCCGGAGAAGCAACGAAACGGCGATCAGGCCGATCGCGGCGAGCCGCCAGCGCAGGGTCGGGTCGCGCAGCGCCGGCGCATCCGGTCGATCGACCGCCGGAAACACGTAGAAGATCGAGCCAAGGTAGTTGATCGCCGCGGTCAGCGCCACGGCCGGCGCAATCGCCCAGGCGGCCGGAATTCCGATCCCGTACACCAGCAACGCCAGCAGACCGCCACGCAGCGCCAGGGCGAGCAGGGCCACGGTGAGGAAGCGCAGGTAGCGTGGGATCGCCGGTCCGGCCGCCGCATATTCCCCGCGGAAGCTCCACGAGGCGTTCAGCGCGAAGTTCGATATCGTCGCGACCAGGAAACTGCCGGTGTGGGCCGAGGCGAGGCCAGCGCCGAGCACGGTCAGGACCCAGAACACCGCCAGATCGACGGCCACGCCACTGAGTCCGACCAACCCGAACCGGGCCGCATTGCCGCCGCTCATGCGGGCGCCGCCGAAGGCCGCCAGCCGCCGGAGAAACAGCCACTGGACCCGCAGCGTCATCTTCGACTCGCCGGCCGCCCGATCGTGGAAGGTGAACGGTACTTCCTCCACCCGCGGGGCCGTAGAACTGCGGACCAGCAGTTCGAGCAACACCTTGTAGCCGCAGGTTGCCGGCTCCAGTGACGCCAGGCGCTCGGTCGTGGTGGCGAAGAACCCCGACATCGGGTCGCGGACCGAGGTGAACGGCCAGGCCAGCAGCGCCGCGCCGCGCGACACCGCGTGCCGCCAGGCCGGCCAGTTGTCGATGTCGCCGCCGGCCACGTGCCGGCTGCCGACCGCGACGTCGGCCCGGCCGCAGCGCACCGGCTCCAGCACCGCGGCGACGCGGTCGGCGGGGTGGCTCCCATCGGCATCCATGACGATGCAAAGGCGACCCCGTGCCGCGCGCGCACCGGCCAGCACCGACGCGGTCAGGTCGCGCGGCCCCGCGTGTTCCAGCAGGCGGACCGGCGCTTTCGCCGCATAGGCGCGCACCACGTCCTGGGTGCCATCGTCCGAGGCATCGTCGACGACGAGGATTTCGGTGGCGCCCGGCAGGTCGCCCCGGGCGAGCAGCGCTTCGATCAACGAGCCGATCGACTCGGCCTCGTTCCAGGTCGGCACGATGACGGTCAGTTCACAGGCGGAGGCCGGTGAGGGCGCGTGTGGATTGGGCTCGGACATGGGCGCGGAAACCGGGGCGGACGTCGGGTCGGGACGCCGCGATCACGGCGCGCAGGCAGTATACGTGGCGTGAAGGATCGGCGCCGCCGGCAGGAACGGCGACGGGGCATTTTTTCCACCCCGGGTGCTTGACAGCCTTCGGTTCGTGATTACAATAGTCGACTTGTTCGCGGGAATAGCTCAGTTGGTAGAGCACAACCTTGCCAAGGTTGGGGTCGCGAGTTCGAGTCTCGTTTCCCGCTCCAGATTCCGATCGACCCCGGCGCTGCCGGGGTCTTTCATTTCCGGATGACGGCGCCGGCTCCTCGCGCTAGAATGGTGGTCCTGTCCCGGCTAGGTGGCAGAGTGGTTATGCAGCGGCCTGCAAAGCCGTGTACCTCGGTTCGACTCCGGGCCTAGCCTCCAAACCTCGAAACGCCCGATGCATTCGCGTCGGGCGTTTTTCTTTCCGGTCCGTTCTCCGGGGCCACCGATCGACGAATCCGAATCCGCGCTGCGGCGGCCCGTCATGCCGACTATGATGTCGTCAGCCGCCCGGGTGGTGAAATTGGTAGACACAGGAGACTTAAAATTTCCCGGCCGCAAGGCCATGCCGGTTCGAGTCCGGCCCCGGGCACCAATCCTGTCTCTGCTAGGGGGCCATGCGGATTGCCTTTCCAAGAGCCCTGACGCCGCAGATGAGCGCTTGTCATCACAACTTGTCATCACAACTTGTAGTGACAATCCGACTCGCCCTCCGGAAGTGCGTCCGAGTCGACAGTGCGGCGTTGCGATCCTTGGAAAAAGGCCATGCCATTCACTGCGGATCGCCTCTTGCACTGTCGACTCAGTCACGCTCAGAATGTCACAGGATGAGTGACGGGGGGCACCAGCCCGAGCGTTTGCGCCGCACGGATACGAGGCTATGATGGGGGCGACGCCATGCGTGGACACCGCCGATTCCGGCTGTACGGATGCGTCGTGGAAGGAGACCGGGAGGGAAGGGCCATGGCCGAGTCCGACGATATGCCGAAACGGCGCCACATGCGATTCGAACCCGATGACGTGGTGATCGCGCAAGTCCAGTTCATCGATGCCGACCCCGACGACCGGTTCTTCAAGCCGAAGTTGGCCGGGCCGGTGCTGGACGAATCGTATGACGGCTGTGCGCTGGTGGCGCTGCGCCACGCCGTTCCGGACGGTACCGCGGAAGGCACGCGCTGCCTCGTCAAGCTCAACCGACTGGGCCCGATGCGCGGCGAAATCCGCTGGTTGAAGGCCATCGACGACGAGGTCTGCAAGATCGGGATCCACTACCTCGAGCCACGCTGACACAATAGCGGGACGTTCACGCCAGGAATCGCAACCGATGTCCATTTCGATCCGCCTCGACTCCGAGATCGGGGCCCTCGACACCGTGGTCGTGCACACCCCGGGACCCGAGCTCGAGAACATGACCCCGGCGACCGCCGCCGAGGTCCTCTACGACGACATCCTCAGTCTGCCGCTGGCGCTGGACGAACATCGCCAGCTCAAGGGTGTGCTCGAGCAAGTTTCGCGGGTCCTCGAATTCCGGGATCTGCTGGCCGACGTGCTCGACCGGGAACGCGTTCGACGCAGCCTGATCGAGGAGCTGTGCGAGTTGTTTCGCTGCCCCGAGCTGATCGCCGAACTCGATGCGCTGGAGTCGGCCGTGCTGGCGCGGCAGTTGATCGAGGGCACCGGGAAACGCGTCGACAGCCTGGAGAAGTTCCTCGCGCCTTCGCGCTACGCGATTCCACCATTGCCGAACACGTTCTTCACCCGCGACGCCACGATGTGCGTCAATCAGAAGGTCATCATCGGTTCGATGGCCTACAAGGCCCGCGCGGCCGAGGCGCTGCTGCTGAAGTCGATCTTCAAGCACCACCCGCAACTGACCGGCGGCGGCTTCTATTTCGACGGTACCGCGAACCCGGACTCCGAGGTCACGATCGAGGGCGGTGACCTGCTGGTGATCCGCGAGGACCTGATCGTGATCGGCTACAGCGAGCGGACGTCGGTGGCCGGAATCGACCGCCTGATGCGCAGCATCGCCAGCCAGGGCCCGGTCACCGACTTCATCGTCGTCGAAATCCCGAAGACCCGCGCCACGATCCACCTGGACATGATCTTCACCATGGTCGATCGTGATGCCTGCGTGACCTTTCCGCCGCTGATTACCGGCTCGCAGCGCTGTCGGGCGTTCCACTGCCGGTTCGACGGAGGCGGCGAGGGCGGGGCGCAGATCCGGGAGTACGGAGGCGTCCTGGAGGCGCTGCGGACGCTGGACGTCGACCTGGAGCCGATCGCCTGCGGCGGCGACGACGACTTCAACCAGGAACGGGAGCAATGGGCCAGCGGCGCCAATTTCTTCGCCTTCGCGCCGGGCCGCATTCTCGGCTACAAGCACAACGTCCACACCATCGCCGCGCTCGACCGGGCCGGCTTCGAGATCATCGACGCCAAGGCGCTGCTGGCCGGCAAGGCGACGCTGCCGGAACAGGGCCGCGTCGCGGTCGGGATCGACGGCGCGGAACTCAGCCGCGGCGGTGGAGGTTGCCGCTGCATGACGATGCCGCTGGCACGCCAGGCCACCTGAGCACCGCGTCCGGCCGGGAAGGCAACGCAGTACGGCTCCGCCCGAAACCTATAAATAGTCGCGAAAAATGCCCTAGAAGTATGAAATAACTACAAAATCATCCCACGAAATCACATCGCGTCGAAGTTCGTACAGTACCAGCAGCGGGCAGATTTCGCGATAGACAAACGCTATGGCGGAATCAGGGGGCGGATGCCTCGACGCCGGACCCCGACGTCTCGGATCGGTCGACCAGGCGGTACGCGCCGCGCTCGATATCAATAATCGGCGAGAACCCGTGGGTATCGAAATAGCGGTCCAGCGGCTCGAGCATGGCCCAGAACCCGCGATGCGGTGAATTCTCGTGCCGACCGAGGTTCTCTGCGGTCATTCGGAACGGGAACACGTGAACCTCGACGGCATCCTGGCCGTTCTCGAAAGCGGCTTCGACCAGCACCCAGAGCTGCTCCATGTAGTAGTCGGTCATCGCGAAGCAGCCCTCCGATGCGCACCCGCCGTGGATCATGATGTTGCTGCCGGTCGCTCCGATCGCTCGGTCGCGCGCGTTCGGAAAGCCGAGATTGAAGGCCAGGTGGTATTCGGAACGAGGGTGCATCCGGTCTGGCGTGATCCTGTAGACGCCCTCTGGCGCCTGCAGGTCGCCCTCACGGAGTTTCGGTCCGAGCTCGCCCGACAGGGCGCAGATCCTGAACGTCCGGAATCGGCTGTATCGACCGGCCCTGAGCAGATGGACCTCGAGTTCGCGCGATTCCTTGTAGATCCGCACGTGGACGCGGGCGCCCAGGACGAAGCCATCGCGGTCCAGCCAGTCGCGCAGGTAATCGGCCTGGTGCGTCCAGGCGAGCGTCGCCGGCGATCGGAGCAGCTCGTCTTCGGGGCCGGGGGGCGAATCGATCGTCGGCAACGATGGAGCGGCTGCGGCCCGGACAGCCACGAACGCAACCAGCACGCACAGCGAGAGTCGCGGAACCGACAGCCATTGCGATAACCATTGGGCGAAGCCATTCATGCGCCGGATTCTCCACTGGTTGGGTCGAAAACTCAATCACGGCGGGCGGCGTCCAGGCGGGCCGCAGTCGTCCCGCCTCGATGTCGGTGCTCCTGTAGTTGACATAATATACATTATGCGCATATTTGTTCGGGGTAGTCATCGTGGCAGCGCGGACAAGAGCGGCCCGGAACGCGCACGGTACCCCGGTGCAACTCGCTGACATTCCCCTCACATAGAAATTGACATCTTTGGCAATCCGCATTAATGTCGAATTCAAATCGACCGGAGTGCCGCACGTGAAACCTTCGACCCGACC
>Ga0102940_1000962_pt1 | contig 19155 bp, 10 predicted proteins | sample SalPonR2_C_D1_MG_FD_78215 | JGI IMG/M metagenome (GOLD analysis project Ga0102940, IMG submission 78215) | Salt pond soil microbial communities from South San Francisco under conditions of wetland restoration - Salt Pond MetaG R2_C_D1_MG | ecosystem: Environmental > Aquatic > Marine > Intertidal... | reverse complement strand
CGCGCCGCCTCCTCGAGCGGAAACCCGAACGCGCCGGCCGAAACGGCCGGAAATCCCACCGATTCGATTCCATACTGCCGGCAGCATTCCAGGGCGTTGCGATACGCGTCCGCCAGCAGTTCGTCGGAAGGTTCATCGATCCCGTAGCGCGGGCCCAGCACATGGATCACGTACCGGTTGGGCAGGTCGAAGCCTTCTGTAATGACCGCCTGGCCGGGTTCGACAGGGGCGAGCGGGCGGCACGCTTCCTCGAGCTTCGGGCCCGCGGCCCGGTGGATTGCGCCGGCGACGCCACCGCCCATCCCGAGTTGTGCATTAGCCGCGTTGACCACCGCGTCAAGATCGGGTTGATCGACAATGTCGCCTTCGATGATTTCGATTGGCATCCGAGCCTCCTGGTTGGTTGACACCGTAACAGCGCTGAATCGGCAGAACGGTATGACCGCGATCGCATCCATTCAGGCTTACCCCTCGGCATCCCGGAGCTTCTCGGTTTTCGGCGCAAGGACGTCGGACCCGGGCCTCGATCTTTCACTTGCGACCACGATCCTGTTGCGACCTGCATGCTTGGCCTGGTACATGGCCCGGTCGGCGCGGGTGATCCACGCCGGCCAGTCCTCGTCGCTGCCAAGCACCGCCACGCCGGCCGAGAAACGCAAGACTTCTCCGAAGTACGAAAGCTGTCCGCTGATCCGCCTGTGCAGCGACTCGGCAACTTCGAGCGCGCTTGCCGCGCCGTGGTCGGGCAGCAGCAGCACGAACTCCTCTCCTCCGAACCGGTAAAAACCGTCTTCGGCGCGAATGTGCTCGCGAACCAGGTCAGCGAATTCGCGCAGCGCGCGATCCCCCACATCGTGCCCGAACTGGTCGTTGATGCGCTTGAAATGATCGAGATCGAGCATTATCAAGGTGTAAGGCTTGCCATTGCGCCGTCGCGCCGATATGGCAGAGGTCAGATCCCGGCGCATCATTCGACGATTGCCGGCGAAGGTCAGCGGATCCTGCAGCGCCAGCATCTGGAGCTGATCCTGGTAGCGCGCCAGGCGTTCGGCGAAGATGTAACCGAAGGTGGTCACCATCAGCGCAGTCACGATATAGGTCACACCCTCGAGGACCGACTGGAACAGGCTGGTCTCTATGATCAGCACCGTCATCAGGACCAGGTTGGCAACCAGCGCGAAGCGTCGCTCGGTCAACAAAAAGTTGACCCACAGCACCACGTAGCCCCAGAGAATGCCGGTGCGGCCGAACATGGCGGTCGAGGCGATGCATGCAAGGACAACCACGACCGCAAAGATCCGTCCGGCCTGGCGCGTGCGCCCGGTTCGAACCGCGTAGGCCAGGACCAGCAGCACGCTGAACACGATCAACGTGTTGACCGAACCGCCGAAGTAGTGGCCGATCACGAATCGATAGACCGCGAACCCGCTGATGATCGCCGCGGCGAGGGCGCCGAACAGCACGATCATGGCGAATTGGTAGTCGTCGCGGAATTTTCTGCGAAATCGTTCGCTGTCTTCTTGGTACGGAAGCGATTTCATGCCAGAACCCACAGGTAACGTGTTGTTGACTCCCTTTCGGCAAAATATCACGAACCCCGTTGCGACGACCAGTTCGCAGCGACGCAGTCCTGCGAAGGCCTGGCGGGTGCCCCGGCAATTACCCGCTCACACTTTCAGCGGGTGGTCGTCGTCGAGCGCGTCGTTGTCGCGACTTTCGAGCGGCCGGACGGCGGTGGTTTCGTCGAACCAGATGTACTCGTCGAACTGCCTGGGCAGCACCGCCTCGAAATAGTGGCTGATTCGCTCGGTCTCGGGCCGGTAGATGACGCCGATGGCGCGCTCCAGCCGCGGCGAAGCCAGTTCGTCGCGAAGGTCTTCGGAAACCGCGTCACGCAACGGCAGCGCGAATCTATGTTGTTCGGCCTGGTTGAAGACCTGCTCGTAACTGTCGCTGTGCGAGGGCCGCACCCGCATCACCTGCATGGGCTCGTCCCAGTTCGAGGCCGCCGCGACCGTGCCGCGGTCGGTGCCGAACCCGATCAGGTAGGCTTGATCGCCGAATTTTTCCCTTGCCAGGTGGCCGATGTTGGTTTCGCCGCGCATGCCCATCTCGGTCGACTCGGCGTCGCCGACATGGCTGTTGTGCGCCCAGACCACGGCACGTGCACCTTCGCCGCGGTGGGCCAGCGCCGACTGCAGGGTGCTGAACATGTGCCGGTCGCGCAGGTTCCACGACTCCCGCGAGCCGTAATACATCACCCGATAGTAGCGCTCGGCACTCTGGACCACGCGGGCATTCTGCTCGGTATCGAACAGCGCCTCTCCATCGGCGCTGCGGTATTCCATGCGCCGATGAAGCAGGTCCATCAGCGTTTCGACGACCTCATCCTCGCAGTCCTCGCGCTGGCCGGAGACGGTTGCACGCCCGTAGGTGGCAGGCTCTTTCTCCCACGGCGAAAAGCATCCGTAGCGCTGGCGCGCCCGGTCAGCCGCGGCCGGATCGACCCGGTCGAGATAATCCAGAACGGTATGGATGGAGTTGTAGAGGCTGTAGAGATCGAGTCCGTGGATACTGGTCATGCGCCGCGGATCGTCCTGGCGCCGGTTGTGTCCGGCCAGCCAGTCGACGAATTCCAGCATCTCGTGGTTGCGCCACATCCACTTCGGAAATCGTGAAAACGGCGGCTCGGCAAGGTCGGGGCCTTCCCAGCCGCGCACCCAGCGATCGACCATGCTGGTATCGGGCCAGTCCGCCTCGATACCCACGACGTTGAAGCCCGCCTGCTCGATCAACGCCCGGGTGATGCGCGCGCGCATCCGGTAGAACTCGGAAGTCCCGTGGCTGGCCTCGCCGATCAATACCACACGCGCGTCGCCGATCCGCTCGATGATGGGCGCAATGTCGGCCGACTCGATATCGTCGAACGGCTCGCAGGCATCATTGATGCGCTCGGTCAGACGCTGGCGCTTGACCGAATGCTTCGGCCCCTTCGGCTTCGCCGGAACCGAAGGCTCGCCGGCCTGCCAACCCTCGCTGCCGACCAGCGGTACGAACTGCACGCGCCCCAGCGAATCCTGGCTGTACTCGTGCTCGTCGGTCTTGCGCACCCGCAGCAGCTCCTGGCTTCGCGTCCGGTCGCCCACCGGAATCACCATGCGACCGCCGACGGCCAGTTGATCGAGCAGGGTCGGCGGCACGTCCGGCCCGCCGGCCGAGACCAGGATGGCGTCGAACGGCGCCTGGCCGGGCCAGCCACGGGTGCCGTCGCCCTGGCGCACCTCGGCGTTGCCGTAGCCGAGCGCCTCCAGCCTCTCACCGGCCAGTTCGGCCAGCTCGTCGTGGTATTCGATCGCATAGACCTCGGCGCCGATGCGGCTCAGCACCGCCGCGGCGTAGCCCGAGCCTGCGCCGACTTCGAGAATGCGATCATCTTCGTCGAGTTCCAGCGCCTCGGCCATCAGTGCGACGATGTAGGGCTGCGAAATCGTCTGGCCCTGTTCGATCGGCAACGGGCCGTCGCGGTAAGTCATCTCGCGATAGTTTTCGGGCACGAAGCGCTCACGCGGCACTTCGCGCATCGCGTCGAGTACCCGCTCATCGACAATGCCGCGTCCGGCAAGCTGTCGTTGCACCATTTCTTCCCGTTGCTTCGTAAAGTCGGTCATGAAGAATTCTCCTTGTGCGATTCACCGTGCGGCACCGGACCCAGATAACCGGCCGGCGCCAGCGTGGTGGCAAGCATTACTTCGTTGATATCGCGATGGTCGGTCCAGGCCGGAAATTCCCTGTTCTCCGGTCTAATCCAGGTGCTCTCGATCCGGTCGACCAGGTCGAGCCTGTCGGAAAGCCGGGCCAGCGATGCTTCGAGCCGCGCTCGCGCTCCTTGGTCGTCGATCCAGGACGAGACTTCCCCGACCATCCGACCGACCACCCGCAGACCCGTGCTCAGGCCGAGTTCGCGGAACGCCAGCCGACGGGCGGGCGCGGCCTCGAGCTGGCGCTGCCGAACCACATGCGCCAGGCCGAGGCCGGCGGCATCGAGCAGTTCGGCGACCCGGTCCGGCGCGACGTCTTTCGCCGCAGGCAGAATACGGAACAATTGCCACGCATCGACAAGCAGCCCGCCGATACCCAGCGCATCGCCGGTCGCCAGGTCGCGCCCGGCAAGCATCTCCAGATAGGTGGCGGCGCGGGTTTCCAGTGCATGCCGCTCGCCGTCGTCGGCATGCGAAGAGGCACCCAGCATTCGAGCCGTGACCCATCCGTCCAGCGGATCGTGATGCCCCATCGACGGCACCAGCGGTCGATCGAGATCGACGCTCATCTTCCAGTACATCCGCGGCGATTCGTCGCCGGCCGGACGATGCACGAAACCGTCGAAGGCTGCGATCGCCAGATCGAATGCCCACCGGTGGTAGCGCGCCTCGCCGGTGGTCTCGGCCATGCGCTCCAGCGCATGCATCCAGCGAGTCAGATAATGGAAATACTGGCCGTCGCGGTCCCACTCTTCGCGTTCGTCGAACGCCTCGTTGGGGCCCCGCTCGGGCGACTGCTTGCCGATTCTCAGGCCCGCCCGGGTCGGCGCACGGGCATGCTCGACGTCGTTCATGCCACCAAGCCAGCCGCTGCGAGCATCGTTTTCGGCGTAGGCACCTAGAACTTCGTGCACCTGATTCACCAGCTGCGCGGCGCGCTCAAGAAACGCGTCGTCGCCACGGGTCTGGTGCAGCGAAAGGTAGTTGCAGACCGCGAAGGCGTCGGTCCAGAGATATCGGCGGGGTGCCGACGCACCGGCGAGGCCCGTGCGCTCGGCAAAGGCGTCCATCAACTGTTCGGCCTGTTTCACACGATCCATGTCGACTGTCAGCCCGGGCTACCGCGCGAGAGTCTGGGACTCGGCGCGAAACCCGTATGATTTCACTCCAATGTTACGCCTGTGCATCGACCCCGTGTGTCTGTTCCAAAAATACTCGGAACGGCGAACCGGGCATGATTTCGCCGTGCTGTTTATCGTGGGCCGTTTGCGGTGTGCTATTTTTGACTTGCGGGACGCCGTATGCCGGACATCGGCAGCCGTCTACAGGGAGAGCAGGCCATGACCACTCAAGCCTACCTGGAGTGTTTCACCGGACCGCGGACTGTCCCGAAACGCTTCGAACTGGTGGAGTTTCCCGCCCGCATCGGGCGCCAGCCCGATTGCACTGTGCAACTCAACGTCGCGCGCATCTCGCGCATACACGCCGAAATTCGCCGCGACGACAACGGTTTCCTGCAGATCTCGGACCTGGGCAGCACCAACGGCACGTTCGTCAACGGCCGACGCATCGAGGCATCGACGCCGATCGTCGGCGGCGACGTCATCCACGTCGGCGACCAGGAGTTGCGCCTGGTCGAAGAGCAGGTGATCGAGGCCATGGCGTCCGACGAAATGACCCAGATCGGTCTGGGTACGCTGCCGCACGAGTTCCCCACGATGGTGCGAGAATTCAACGAACTGCTGGATAAAGAGCTTGTGGTGGGCTATCGCCAGCTGATCACGGACAATCAGGGCACCCCGTTCGGGCATGAACTCCTGGGTCGCGGCAGTCATCCTTCACTCGATGCCGGGCCCGGTAAACTGTTCGCGCTCGCCCGGGCGCTGGATGCCGAAGTGAGGCTGAGTCGATTGATGCGCCGCAAAGGATTCGAGGCGGCCGAGCGCGCGGGCATGACGATGCCGCTGTTCTTCAACACCCACCCGACCGAGTGCCGTGCGCCCGATCAGCTGATCGCGGAACTTGAAAGCCTGCGCACCCGCCATCCCTCGCTGAACCTTGTATTCGAGGTCCACGAGGCCGCGGTCACCGACCTGGGCGCGATGGCAGAGATCGGTGCGGCATTGCGCGCACTCGATATCGGGCTGGCCTACGACGATTTCGGCGCCGGGCAGGCGCGGTTGCTGGAACTGGTGGAAGTACCGCCGCACTTTCTGAAGTTCGACATCGCACTGATCAGCGGTGTCGGCGATCCCGATTCGGCAAAGTACCGACTCCTGAACACGCTCAATGCGATGATTCGCGACATGGGCGTGCGCACCCTGGCCGAGGGCATCGAAAACCAGGCCACGGCCAGCGCCTGCGAGACGATCGGCATCGACCTGTTTCAGGGTTTCTTCTTCGGCAGGCCCGAGCCAATCCGGCCGGCCGGACCCGGGCTCAGCCGGGGCTCAACCCTGGGCAACCTCTGATTGAATAGCCACGGACCGCGTTTCAGTCAGAGGTTCCATGGCCGTCTTCACTTCGCATGACGCGCCAGGCTCGCAGCCGGTTGACCACGTTGCGGGCTACGGGCACGGCCGCACGGTGCGCTTTCTGCTCCGCGGTCAATGCCACGTACTCGAGCTTCTCGGTGGTCGCCGGACCGAGGTTGCGGCGCGAGTCCAGATCCAGCACGCGTACTTCCAGGCTGGCCAGGAACTGCAGGTCCCGGCGACCGTAGTACAGCAACTCGCGCTCGCCGGTCGGCACGATATCGGCATACACCAGCACGCCGGCCCCGGCGTCCCGGGCGGTGCGCGCAACCCCGGCCAGGCTCTCGGCGTAAACCAGGCCTTCGATCATCTGTTCGTCCATCACCTCGAATGAGGCGTCGCGCAGGGCCCGTTTGACCTCGCGTGCAACCACCCCGGCCACCGCAGCGTCACCCACGGCAACCACCACCACCCGCGGATTGATTGCCACTGCCGCGACGGCTTCCGGGCTTGTTGGCCGCGCCGGCGTCATCGAAGCCAGGGGCTCGCCGGAGGACTCGCCGGTCTCGGTCACGGCCTGCGCCAGCGCTTCGTCTTCGCCGCCGACACCGGCGCCAGCGTCCGCGATAGCCGGGGCGGACGATGATGAACCCTTGTCCGCCTGCGCTTCGGCGACGACCGGCGATTCCGCGACCTCGATTTCGAATCCGGCACCCGAATCAGCGACCGGCATACCGTCGGACTCATCGTCCACGACGACGTCGTTCGCCGCACCGGAAGCTGCCGGCACATCGCCGGCTGCGAACTGGAGTTCCTCGTTTCCGCCGGCAGGCGTTTCGCTTTCGCCAACCGTCCGGGCAGCGTCGTGCGGTTCCGTTTCACTCTCGCCGGATGCAGACAGATCGGGCGGATCGTTCGGCGCCGTTTCGACCGCCAGAGCCCCTTCGGCCCGTCCCGGTACGTCGGCGGGGAGGTGCGCAGAAGAATCTGCTCCAGCGTCAGTCACGTCGCCGACGGTCTCGGGCGCTGATTCGAACATCGCCTGCATCGGCCGATCCGGCCCGGATACCAGGTACCAGGAACCCGCGATCGCGCCGCCTGCGACCAGCAGCAGCAATACGGCCACCAGCGCCAGGCGGCCACTCCGGCCACCGGCCGGTTCACGTTCCAGGGCAACGGTGCGCTCGGATTCCGGCACTTCGGTTGCGGACGGAGCGTCCCCCGACGTGGGGATCGGGGTGGTGGGCGCGTCGGCCGATTCGACCACCGCCGGCGCCTCGTCATTCTCCCGCGCATCGGCTTGGCCCGAAGACCGGTCGACAGGCTCGGTTTCCAGCGGCATGGTGCTGGCCCAGCGCGGCACCCGGCCGGCCCGGTAGTCCTCGATATCGCTGATGAGCTCGTTGCAATTCTGGTACCTGAGCTTTGGTCGCTTGGCGATCATCTTCGCCAGGATCTGCTTGGTCCCTTCGTCCACATTCGGATTCAGCGCCTTGATGTCCGGAATCCTGGCCTCGACCACCTTGGTCATGAGCTCGAACGGGCTGTCGGACTTGAAGGGGGTATCGCCGGTGAGCATTTCGAACAACACCACGCCCAGCGAGAAGATGTCGGAGCGCTGGTCCACGTCCTGCGACAGGCAGACTTCAGGTGAAAGGTAGCTCGGGGTCCCGAGTCCCATGCCCGTGGTGGTCAAGCGGGTGCCGGGCTCTTCGACCCGCGCGATTCCGAAGTCGACCACCTTCACGCCACCATACTTGGTCAGCATGATGTTCTCCGGCTTGATGTCGCGGTGGATCACGCCCTTGTCGTGGGCCGCGGCAAGTCCTGTCGCGACTTCCTTGAGAATCTGCAGCGCACGCAGAGGCTGCATCTTGTCTTCACGCTGGATCAGGCGCTTGAGCGATTCACCCTCGACGTATTCCATGACGAAATACGGGTGGTCCTCGTGCCGGTCGACGCGAAACACCTGAACCAGATTCGGATGGTTGAGGTCGGCCACGGCCCGCGCCTCGCGCATGAAGCGAAGCGCGATCGACTCGTTGCCGACCAGCTGGTTGCCCAGCATCTTGATCGCAACGAACCGCTGGAGGCTCTCCTCGCGCGCCTTGTAGACCACGCCCATCCCGCCCCGACCGAGCTCGGAAACGATTTCGTAATTGCCGATGTGCTTGCTCATTCGTCAAACGCTCCACCGCCGCGCTGCCGGCGGGATCCTCGTTGAAAGGCCGTAGATTCGACCGCGTCCACAGAATTCTACGCCGTTCGAATGCGCGAATCGACCCCCTGCCGCATGCAAGCGAATTAGCATGTTCTGATTCATACTAGATCAATGGCCTTCTTTTTCCCCACCCCCCGACTCGCCGTTCGCCCCTGGGGCGAGCGCGACCGCCCGGACCTCGAGCGCATGGCCACCGATCTCGACATGATGCGATTCATCACCGGCAAGGCCTGGCCGGCCGCGCAGATCGACGAGTTTCTTGTCCGGCAGCAAAGACATATCCGCAACCACGGGATCTGCTTCGGCGCCGTCGAGCTCGTCGATCGGATGCAGGTGGTCGGGATTGCCGGCATGCAGCCGCTGGACGGGAGTGATTTCGAAGGCGATTTCGAACTGGGCTGGTGGATATGGAAGGACTTCTGGGGTCAGGGACTGGCTCTGGAAGCCATCAAGCCGTTCATCACGCACGCCCGTAATATGGGGCTGAAGCGCGTTCTGGCCGTTATCGACCCCCCCAATTCGGCATCGATACGGGTAGCCGAGAAGCTCGGCATGCACTACGACCGCACCGTAAGCGCCCGCAAAACCGTCCCGACCCGCGAAGACAAACCCGCGTGCGTTTACGCGATGGACCTGGCGCCGAGACAAGCCTGAGGCCCGGCGCAGCGCGAGCACTTCCGACGATCTTTTCGGCACTCACGCGAGCGACATCGAATCCGCTATGCTACAGAATCGTCCATACGCATGAGTACGGTCGTTGAAGACACTCTATCATCCTGATTTCGAACACGATTCCTGCGGCTTCGGGCTGATTGCCCGGCTCGACGGCTGCGCCGAACACGGGGTGGTGGCCGACGCAATCCAGGCGCTCGAACGACTGACCCATCGCGGTGCCGTCGCGCCCGACGGAAAGACCGGTGACGGCTGCGGCTTGCTGATCGGATTGCCACACGCGTTTTTGCGTGCCGTGGCCGAAGATTGCGGCATGGATCCGGGCAACCGTTTTACCGTCGGCGCGGTATTTCTCGACTCGAATTCGGCAACTTGCGCCCGGCAAAGACGCCGCCTGGAAGCCCGGCTGAAAGGCCAGGGACTCGACGTGACGGGCTGGCGGCCAGTACCGCTGAACGAAGATGCGCTGGGCGTGCGCGCGCAACAGACCATGCCGCGAATCGAGCATGTTTTCGTGTCGGCCGCTGACGGCACGGACGACGAAACCTTCCAGCGGAAGCTGTTCCTCGCCCGGCGGCTGGCCGAGACCGAAACCGGCCCGGACGAGGCCTTCTATATCGCAAGCCTCTCGGCCACGACGCTGTCTTACAAGGGCATGGTGATGCCCGAATACCTGGCCCAGTTCTATCCCGACCTCTCCGACCCGCGCCTCGAATCCCCGATGGCGCTGTTTCACCAGCGTTTCTCGACCAATACGCTGCCGCAGTGGCGCCTGTCCCAGCCTTTCCGGATGCTGGCGCACAACGGCGAGATCAATACCATTCGGGGCAACCGCAACTGGACCCGGGCGCGCCGGGCGCTGCTGGCCTCGCCGCAACTGCCCGAGTTGGCCGAGATCGATCCGCCGATTGCCATGACCGGCTCGGATTCGTCGTCGCTGGACAACATGCTGGAGCTGTTGGTGATCGGCGGCATGCCGCTGCCGCAGGCGCTCAGGCTGCTGGTGCCGCCGGCCTGGCAGACCGACGAAAACCTGGACGCCGACCTCAGGGCCTTCCACGAATTCTTCGCTTTTCACCAGGAGGGCTGGGACGGTCCGGCCGGACTTGTGATGACCGACGGTCGGTGGGTGGTCTGCGGCCTGGACCGCAACGGGCTCAGGCCCGCCCGCTGGACCCTGACCGAGGACCGGCGCCTGATCGTGGCGTCCGAGACCGGCGTCGTCGATGTGCCGGTAGAGCAGGTCAAGGCGCGCGGCCGGCTCGGACCGGGCGAGTTGCTGGCGGCTGATCTTTCCGACGGCAGCCTGCATTCCGGGAGTGAGATCGACGACCAGCTCAAGACGCTGCACCCGTGGCAGGACTGGCTCAAGCAGGGCGTGCGCTACCTCGACTCCGAACTGGTCGACGTGCACATGGCGGCCGAACCGTTCGACGAAGACACGCTAGCGACCTACCAGAAGATGTTCAACCTGTCTCGCGAGGAGCGGCGGGAAGTCATTCGGGTGCTGGCCGAAACCCAGTCCGAGGCCATCGGGTCGATGGGCGACGACACCCCGATGCCGGTGCTGTCGACACGCATCCGGTCGCTGTACGACTGCTGCCGGCAGCAGTTTGCCCAGGTCACCAACCCACCCATCGACAGCTTGCGCGAGCGCATCGTGATGTCGCTGGAAACCGGTCTGGGACGCAAGGGCAATGTTTTCGAAGCCGGGCCGGAACTGGCCGAGCGCGTCGTGCTGAATTCACCGGTGCTATCCCAGCGCAAACTCAGGCAGCTCGTCAACACCCCCCAGTTCGGGCTGGATTCAGTGCTGCTGGACCTCAACTACCCGTCAGATCGGACGCTGGCCGCCGCACTGGACGATCTATGCCACCGCGCCTCTGAAGCGGTCGCCGAGGGCAAGCAACTGCTGGTCATTTCCGACCGCTATCTGGAGGCGGACAAACTGCCGGTGCACGCACTGCTGGCGACCGGCGCAATCCATCATCATCTGCTCGAATCGGGACAGCGGCCGCTGTGCAACCTGATCGTCGAGACCGGCACCGCGCGCGACCCGCACCACTTCGCCTGCCTGATCGGCTTCGGTGCCACGGCCGTCTATCCTTACCTGGTCTACCAGACGCTGCATGCCATGGCCGAGTCGGGCGAAATCGAGCGTGCCCGTGACCAGGCGCTCGAATTGGGCCGGGCTTATAGACGCGGTATCCGCAAGGGTTTGTTCAAGGTCCTTTCGAAGATGGGCATCTCGACCGTCGGCAGCTACCGCGGCGCGCAGCTGTTCGAGCTGGTCGGCCTGGCCGACGACGTCGTGGCCAAGTGCTTTGCCGGCGCGGTCAGCCGCATCCAGGGGGCGGACCTCGACGACATCTGGCAAGATCAGGCATCGCTCGCCCGCTGGGCCTGGAACCGGCAGGTGCCGATCGAGCACGGCGGCCTGTACCGCTACGTTCACGGTGGTGAATTCCACGCCTGGAATCCGGATGTGACCAACGCACTGCGGGCCGCGGCCAGGTCCGGCGACTGGGCCGATTATCAGCGCTACGCCCGCCTGGTGAACGATCGGGAACCCTCGATGTTTCGCGATCTCCTTCGATTGCGATCCGATCATGATGCGATTTCCGTCGAAAATGTCGAATCAGCCGAAGCGATAGTCAAGCGCTTCGATTCGGCCGGCATGAGCCTGGGCGCACTCTCGCCCGAGGCCCACGAGGCGCTGGCGATCGCGATGAACCGGCTGGGCGCCCGCTCCAATTCCGGCGAAGGCGGCGAGGGTCCGGCCCGCTACGGCACCGAGAAGTCTTCTAAAATCAAGCAGGTCGCGTCGGGGCGCTTCGGCGTCACGCCGGATTACCTGGTCAACGCCGAGGTCATCCAGATCAAGATCGCCCAGGGGGCAAAGCCCGGCGAAGGCGGCCAGCTGCCCGGCCACAAGGTCGACAAGCTGATTGCCAGACTCAGATTCGCAACGCCCGGTGTCGGCCTGATCTCGCCGCCGCCGCACCACGACATCTATTCGATAGAGGACCTGGCCCAGCTGATCTACGACCTCAAGCAGGTCAACCCCGAGGCGCTGGTATCGGTAAAGCTGGTCTCCGAGCCGGGCATCGGCACCATTGCCGCCGGGGTGGTCAAAGCCTACGCCGACCTGATCACGGTGTCGGGCTATGACGGCGGCACCGGCGCCAGCCCGCTGACCTCGGTCAAGTACGCCGGCGGGCCCTGGGAACTCGGACTGAGCGAAGTCCGGCAGGTATTGATGCAGAACGACCTGAGGCGCCACGTGCGTATCCAGGCCGACGGCGGGCTGAAGACCGGCCTGGATGTGGTCAAGGCCGCAATACTGGGCGCCGAGAGCTTCGGATTCGGCACCGCACCGATGATCGCGCTGGGCTGCAAGTACCTCCGTATCTGCCACCTGAACAACTGCGCGACCGGCGTCGCCACTCAGAACGAGACGCTGCGCAAGCACCACTTCATCGGCCTGCCGGACATGGTGGTGAATTATTTTCTCGGCGTGGCCCGCGAGGTGCGCGAGATTCTCGCAGAACTTGGGGTGCGGCGAATCGAGGACCTGATCGGGCGTACCGAATACCTGGAGCGGGCCGAAGGTTTGACCGTGCGCCAGGACAAGCTCGATCTCGAGCCGCTGCTGGCCCGGACCGGGCTTGCACCGGACAGTGCGCGCTTTTGCGAAGTCGACCGCAATCCGCCGCACGACCCCGGCCGCCTGGCCGAGGAAATCGAGAGCGCCACAGCCGAGGCCGTGAAGAACGGCAGCGGCGGTGGCTTCAAGTTCGATATCCACAACCACGACCGTTCAATCGGCGCCCGGCTCTCCGGCCGTATCGCGCGCACCCTGGGTGCCGCAGGGCTGGGTGAAAACACGCTTTCACTTGACCTCGAGGGCACTGCGGGACAAAGTCTGGGCGCGTTCAACGCGCCGGGCCTGCATATCACGTTGACCGGCGAGGCCAACGACTACGTCGGAAAGGGCATGGCCGGCGGCCGCATCGTTCTGCGTCCCCCCGAAGGCATTCGCTACCGGGCGTGCGAGACGCCGATCATGGGCAACACATGTCTTTATGGCGCCACCGGCGGCGAGCTGTATGCCGCCGGCACCGCCGGCGAGCGATTCATGGTGCGCAATTCCGGCGCGGTGGCAGTGGTCGAAGGCGCCGGCGATCATGCCTGCGAATACATGACCGGCGGCGTCGCGCTGATCCTGGGCGCCACCGGCATCAACTTCGGCGCCGGCATGACGGGCGGCTTCGCCTACGTGCTGGACGTCGGGCGGGATTTCGTCGACCACTACAATCATGAGTTGATAGACATTCACCACATCAGCGCCGAGTCGATGGAAAACCACGTCCATCATCTCAGGGGGCTGATCGAACGCCACGTCGAATTCACCGGCAGTGAGTGGGGTACCGAGCTTCTCGAAAACTTCCGCCGCATGCTGCCGAAGTTCTGGCTGGTCAAGCCGAAGGCGGCCGAGCTCGAAGGTTTGATTTCAAGCTTGCGGGAGGCAGCATGATCTTGGATTTCGTATCTTCATCTAGAGCGGTTTCGCCGCCGGATGCGGTTGTTGATGCCGGTAACAGCGCCTTGACTCATTCAAAATCAAAGGCCGTTTCGCCGCTCGCTTCGCGAGCTGATGCGAGTTACTTCTTGGCGCCCCAAGAAGTAACCAAGAAACGCTGCCGGGCGACGCCGCCGGCCCTACGGCTGCTGGCGCAGCCTCCGGCCCGGTTCCCTGCGCGTTTCGGTCGGGCCGGGGTCCGCCGAACTCGCTTCGTTCGCTTTGCTCTCTGCGCTCAGACATGCGGCGGCCCTTTTTCCGGCCCGCCCTGCAATGCTCGGCGGCGGCGACGGCGGGCTGCGGACACCGAACGCTCGGAGGCCTTTTCTCTGACATGCACCCAGCGTTCGGCGGCCACCCATCTGCCTCGATGGCGCCGAGTATCGCAGCAGCGAACGGGGAAGTCCGGTTCCGCATGTCTGAGCGACCGAAGGGAGCGAGTTCGGAACCGGCCGTTCGATGCGAGAAACGCAGGGCACCCGGCGCAGTTTGCCGGGCGCCTTCGCGGCATGAGCGGTTTTGCCTACTTTTGCCGCACCAAAAGTAGGTCGCATCAGCCAGCGAAGCTGGCGGCGAAACCGCCTTTGAATTTTCGAAGGACACTATCGCCGACGATTGGAGGAATCCGGCTGAAATGAAACAATACTCCAACCTCCACTTCATCGAATCGCCGAGAAAGGACCCGACCGAGGTCCCGGTCGCCATCCGCGTGCGCGACTGGAACGAAATCTACGGCCAGTACCAGGCCGAGTCGGCGGCCGACCAGTCGGCGCGCTGCATCAACTGCGGCAACCCCTACTGCGAATGGGAATGCCCCGTGCACAACTTCATTCCCGACTGGTTGCGGCTGGTCAAGCAGGGCAGATTGTTCGAGGCCGCCGAGCTTTCGCACCAGACCAACTCGCTGCCCGAGATCTGCGGCCGAATCTGCCCGCAGGACAGGCTCTGCGAGGGCGCGTGCACGCTCAACGACGGCCTGGGCGCGGTCACTATCGGCTCGATCGAGAAGTACATCACCGACGAGGCGGTCAAGCAGGGCTGGCGGCCCGACCTGTCGCACGTCCAGCCCACGGACAGGCGGGTGGCCGTGGTCGGCGCCGGACCGGCCGGGCTGGCCTGCGCCGACGTGCTGGCACGCCACGGGATCCAGCCGGTGGTGTTCGACCGCAACAAGCGCATCGGCGGCCTGCTGACCTGGGGCATCCCGCCGTTCAAGCTCGAAAAACACATCGTCGAGACCCGGCGTGAAATTCTCGAGGGCATGGGTGTGGAGTTTCGACTTGGCATCGAGATCGGACGGGATATCGAACTGGCAGAACTGATTGAATCCTTCGATGCGGTGTTCCTGGGCCTGGGCACCTATCGGTATGTGCGCGGCGGGTTTCCCGGCGAAAAGCTGCCCGGGGTGGTCGAATCGCTACCGTTCCTGATCGGCAACGTGCATCGCGTGCTTGGCACCAACGATCCCGCCTTCCCCTACATCGACGTCGACGGCAAGCGCGTGGTGGTATTGGGCGGCGGTGACACGGCGATGGACTGCGTGCGCACCTCGATCCGCCAGGGTGCGTTCTCTGTGACCTGCGCCTACCGCCGCGACGAGGCCAACATGCCCGGCAGCCGCAAGGAAGTGCGCAACGCGAAGGACGAGGGCGTGGAGTTCCTGTTCAACCGCCAGCCGGTCGAGATTGTGGGCGACGGCAAGGTCGAGGGCGTGAGCCTGGTCGAAACCCGAATGGGCGAGGCCGACGAAAACGGCCGACGGCGAGCGGAGCCGCTCGACGGAAGCGAGCAGAACCTGCCGGCCGATGTGGTCATCGTGGCCTTCGGTTTCCGCCCGGATCCACAGGACTGGCTGACCGGAAACGGCATTGATACGCTGCCGGACGGTCGCCTCTCGGTCGCGGCATCGGGCCTGGCACACCAGACCAGCAACGAAAAGGTATTCGCCGGCGGCGACATGGTGCGCGGGGCGGACCTCGTCGTCACGGCGGTCTTCGAAGGACGCGAGGCGGCGAAATCGATCGCGAAGAAGCTGGGCGTTCAAGTGCAGGATGCAGCCGCGGCGAAGGTGGCTTGAAACCGGGTTTCAGGTTTCAGGTTTCAGGTTTCAGGTTTCAGGTTTCAGGTTTCAGGTGTTAGAAGAAGAATCTCGCACGCGACGTTCACTGAATTCGATGAACGCCCAAAACACCTGATCGCTTAAAACTGAAAACTGAAAACTGAAACCTTTTCTAACGCCCCCGATAATGGTCGATCCGTTCGTCCCGGATGGCCGGGTTTTCGAACTGGATTTCCAGCGTGAAGATGAAGCGCCAGTCGGAGCGTCGCTTGCCCGTGTCCTCGTCCACGGGCCAGGCGTGTTCGGGCTGAAGCTCGTAGAACAGCCAGTCGCGCAGGAACGATCTGCGAAAGCGGAAGTTCAGGAAAACCTCCCGGGTTTCCGGATCCGGGCTTGTCACACCGAATGCGCCCAACTCGCTGCGGATCGCGGTCCTGCGATTGAGCTGACGGAAGCCGATCAGTCCCGTACGCCAGTCGATGCCGTCGGAGGCCTCCGAAACCGTACCGCGTCCGGTCAGTCGGACCAGAGCCAGGCGATTGGGCAGCCACTCCCAATCGGCGCGCGAGATCGTGCCGAACCCGTCGTCTCGTTCCCAGAACACGGTTTGCGTCCAGCGCGCGAGCGTCGTGTCGGTGAGTTCGCGGGTGTGCCGCATCCGGCCGCGAGCACGCGGATTCAGACCGCCCGAATTGACCTTCACCGTGGCGTCGGCGTCAAACTGGGTGCGGCCGGCCTCCGACAACAGAAAGCGAAGCCCGAGCCGCGTCTGCTCGTCGTCATCGGTCTCTCGCCCGATATCGTCGAAATTCGAGTCGCCTTCTATCGATTCATCGCGGCTGATCAGCAGCCGGACCCGGTCCGATACCCGCGGCAGCGAGATATTCGCCGACAGCCGGATCTCGTGGCCGAAATTCTCGGACTCGTCCCAGATCATCGAATTGCGCACCCGGAAGAAGCTGCCGATCGGCGTTTCCTCGTAGGCACGGTCGGTGCCGAAGAATCCGTCGAACCAGGCCGCCGGTTCACACAGTTTCTGGCTCACGTAGGAATGGGTTCGGTCAAGCCAGCTCTCCGGGCGATCCTGGTCGTCCCGACACGACATTTTGATGACCTCCGAAGGCGTGACTGAATCTTCCTGGGGTGCTTGCGGTTGATCCTGGGCCCCCACCAGCGACACCGCCAGCAAAGAGAAGGCGGAGAGGAAAAACAGCGGGCAACAACGGCGACGATTGTGCGGTTTCACGGTATCAGGGCCAGCACCACGACGGACGATGCCAAGCATAACGCTTTTGCCGGCCCGATCAACCGGAACGAATCTCCCGGACCCGCAAGACGGACCCGGGAGACGCTTGATTCTTCGCCCTGACTGCCGACAGGATGCGCTTCAAGGCTTTTGTCAGTCGCCGAACCCGTCGTCGAACACCACGTCCAGCGATATCCGGCGCAGCACCACGATGGCGTTGTCCTCGTTGGCTACCACGTAGAGGTGCTGGTCGTCGGCGCTGGGCACCACCGCGGTCGGCCCGGCCATGTTCTGCAGCTCGCCCTGGTCGTCGAACAGGGTCTGGCGCACGACCAGATCGCCGTTCGGCAGATTGTCTTCGTCGTCGGGCTGGATGCGCCGGAATATCGTCAGGCTGTTGTCGGCGAACCCGCCGGCGAACACCTCGAGTCCGTCGGGGGAGATCGCAAGACCCTGCACGCCCAGCAAGCCGGGACGATCGGGCGACTGTCGAGCCCAGACGAAACGCTGCTGCAGGGTGCCGTCGAGGTTGCGATCGAACAATACGACCGCGTCCTCCGCTTCCGCGGCGACGTATACGTGCGCATTGTCGGCGCTGACCACGATGTTGAACGCACCTTCAAGCCCGATGATGCCGAGCAAGTCGTCGCGGTAGGCGGTGACGAAGCTCAGCCGGCCGAAGTCCGCGCTGGTCTCGTCGGTATTGCGCTCGAACACCTGGACGGCGTTGCCGAAGCGCGAGGCGACGTAGACCTGGGTGCCATCGGCCGACAGCGCCAGGCCCGCCGGGCGAATCATGGCCTGCACGGTGCCCCCGGCATCATCCGGGTCATCGGTAGCGGTGATCTCGGCTTCGAGGAAGGTCAGCGCGCCGGTGCCGGCATCGCGCGAGAAGGTGACCAGCGCATTGGCATTGCTCCCGGCGGCGTACAGATGGTTGCCGTCGGCGCTGATCTGCAGGCGACGGACGCCGTCCAGGCTGGCCCCGGCCGGACCGGTATCGTCCTGGTTCTCGACGAAGCTCAGCGTGCCGGTGGATGCGTTGCGCGCCATCACCACCACCGCGCCGGCCTCCTCGGCGGCGACATACACGTGCCGGCCGTCGGGGCTGACGATGACATCCAGCGGCGTGGCCAGCCCGGCATCTTCGAATCCCGCCTCGGTGACGTCGTAGCGAGCGACCGGGGTCAAGTGCCCGTCGAACGCGCGGCGGCTGAAGACCAGCACGCTGTCGAGCGCCTCGCTGGTGACGTAGGCAAACGCGCCGTCGGGCGAAAGCGCCAGCGCCGTCGGGGCAGCCAGGCCAACGACCTGGTCTTGCTGGTTGACCACGTCCTGCTCGAGTTCAACGGCCGGCTTGAAGGCCGGGTCGTTGATCACGCCGAGCCCCTGGGCGTCGTCGAAGGTCACGTTGAACGGGTTGCTGAATCGGAGCAGGAAACTCTTGGGTGCCGTCGCACCCGGCGCGTGCAGGATGGTGACCGGAATGTCGGCTTCGAGATCGCCTGCCGGGATGGTCACGCTGCCGCTGGCGGTCTGGTAATCAATGCCCGGCACCGCGTTGACCGGTTCGGTGGTGTAGTCGAAGCGCGCTTCGAAACCGGAGTTCTTGCTCAGTGTCGGGGTGAACACCGCCTGCGTCGTGGTGCCGGCGGCCGGTTCCAGAATGGTCACGTCGGCCACACGCAGCGCAGGCACGTCGTCGTCGTCGATGATCGTCACGGTCGCCGACGGCTGGGCCAGGATCCCGCCTTGCACGCCGGTGAGCGCCAGCTGGAAATGCTCGGTGTTTTCGATCACGCTGTCGCCGCATACCTGTACGGTGATCGAGCCGCTCAGGTCGCCTGGAGAAAGCACCAGCGAACTGCTGGCTGCCAGGTAGTCGATCCCGGTCGTGCAGCCGGCCCCACCGGTGGCGGTGTCGTCCCGGGTCTCCCAGAACAGCACCACGTCGTTGTCGGGGCTGGTGGTGTTGAGCGTGACGTCGAATACCACCGGCGTGGTGCCGCTGTTGCCCTCGAAGATCTGGACATCGGCAATCTCCAGACTGGGGCCTGAACCGAGGTTCTGCGGGTCGATGTCCAACCGCACGGCGATCCCTTCGGGCCCGACCGTGGTCTCGGCCGACAGCACGTCGTTGATG
>Ga0102940_1000961_pt1 | contig 19158 bp, 17 predicted proteins | sample SalPonR2_C_D1_MG_FD_78215 | JGI IMG/M metagenome (GOLD analysis project Ga0102940, IMG submission 78215) | Salt pond soil microbial communities from South San Francisco under conditions of wetland restoration - Salt Pond MetaG R2_C_D1_MG | ecosystem: Environmental > Aquatic > Marine > Intertidal... | reverse complement strand
GACCCGGCGCGGCTCCGGGACCGAACCCAACATCCCGCGGCACGCTCGGTTCCGGCGGCGGCAAGCGCTTTGCGGCGTCTTCGGCGCTACGGATGCCAGCGGCCTGACGTGTGTGATCGCGGCACCAAGAGCCGTCCCGCCCTCACGACGTGAACAGGCGTGTTACCGGGTTCCTGATGATCGCCGCCTCGTCGGGATCGCTTTTCATCAGCGTCCTGGAGGAGGTGTTCTGATCCCGTCGCCCCGATAGCCGCAGACCTTCTCGACGGCCCAGGCGCTCAGCCGTTCGAGCATGAAGTCTGCCGTCGTCTTTGTCACGCCATGCTCCCGCGAGGCTACTTCCAGGGTTCGAACGGGCAGGTGAGCCACACGTTGCTGCGGATCTGGCCAAGCTCAGCCCCATCCGTAACGATCCGGTGTCAATCCTGGCCGGCCCGGCCGAGATAGATCGACCTACCGGTTGCCAAGGTACTTTCGATTCGATACCAGTTGCGCATGATCGATGAGCACCAGACACCGGACCGTATCGGCGAACTGCTCGTCCATCTCGGTCGTGTCGCCCGCCGTGAGAATGGGCGCTCGGACCTGACGGCAGCGCAATGGACCTGCCTGCGGTTCTTCGCGCGGGCCAATGGCAGCACCCGCACGCCCTCGGGTTTCGCCAGCTTCCAGGCGACGACGCGGGGGACGGCTTCGCAGATCATCAAGTCGCTGGAGGGCCGGAGACTGATCACGCGGAGCCGCTCGGAACGGGACCGTCGCAGCGTGTGCTTCGACCTGACCGAACACGGACGGGCGATGCTCGCGCAGGATCCGCTCCGTGACCTGATCGACGTCATCGACTGCCTCGGGACCTTGGAGCGCAACCGGTTCCTCGAGACGCTGTCGCGGCTGGCGTCGGCGCTGGCCGTGCGCAGGGAGACGCCGGCCTTCGGCACCTGCCGGGACTGCAGCCATTTCGGGATGTCGGGCGACACGGCATATTGCGCCTGCATGGCGGCGGAACTGGCCGCCGACGAGACGACCAGACTCTGCGCGAGTTATCTCGGCCCCACCTTCAGGCGACCTGGCGAAGGAGACCGCAATGGCGCAGGATGAACACAATTCGCACCCCCGCATGATCGCCATCAGCAGCGGCAAGGGCGGCGTGGGCAAATCCACCGTCACCGCGAACATCGCTGTGGCCATGGCCGATTCCGGCCTGTCCGTGGGGATCGTGGATGCCGACATCTACGGCCCCTCCATCCCGCGGATGCTGGGCATCGCCTCGGACAAGCCCGCGATGTCGCCCGATCAGAAAGTGGTCCCGGCCGAGGCGCATGGCGTGAAGGTCATTTCCATGGCCATGCTGACCGACGACGACGCACCCGCGATCCTGCGCGGGCCGATGGTCACGAAATACCTGCAGATGTTCGTTCGGCAGGTGGACTGGGGCACGCTGGACGTGCTCCTTCTGGACCTGCCACCGGGGACGGGTGACATCCAGCTGACGCTGGCGCAGGCCTTTCCGCTGTCGGGCGCCGTGGTGGTGAGCACACCCCAGGACGTCAGCCTCAAGATCGCGCGGCGCGGCCTGCGCATGATGGAGCAGGTGAGCGTGCCGATCCTCGGCGTGATCGAGAACATGAGCGGCTTCACCTGCCCGTCCTGCGGAACGGTCACGAATATCTTCCACGAGGGCGGCGGTGAGGACATCGCGCGGGAGCTGGGCGTCACCTTCCTCGGCAAGGTGCCGCTCGACCCGCACGTGGTCGATTGCGGCGAGGATGGCATGCCCTTGGTCAGAGCCGCACCGGACACTCCGGCAGCGGCGGCTTACGCCCGGATCGCGGCGGCGCTGGCGGAAGGGGCAGGCGCGGCGGATGGCATCGCAACACCCTTCGCCTGGACGCTCGCCGATGGCACCGGCAAGCCCGCGCCTGCCACCCTCTCAAGTGACGGACCTGCCGACCGTCTGACCGCCCTCGACCACGATGCGGGCGCTCTGAGTCTGACCTGGGCTGACGGCCACGCGCAGACTCTCGCCGCGCGCGATCTGCGCCTCGCCTGCCGCTGCGCGCAATGCCGCGACGAGATGACCGGCGCACAGGTGCTGCAGTCCGACACCGTGCCGCTCGACATCGCGATCACCCGGATCTGGAGTGTCGGAAACTACGCCCTCGGCATGGCGTTCAGCGATGGCCACGACACCGGAATCTACACGTTCAAGGCACTGCGCGGAATGGAAAGCACGGAGATGGAGGATGTCTGACATCCCGCACCGCCGCATACGTGCGCAGGGCTCGGCCAAGGACTCCAATGTCATGGGTTTCATACTGGATGCGCCGGTGGAGGCAGGCCGGTCGGCGCGGCCGGAGGCAGTTGATGAGACCCCGCTCTCCCGCGCGCTCTTCGCCATCGGCGGGGTGGCGCGGGTCGAGGTCAGCGGCGCGACGATCTGGGTGCGGAAAGACGGGGACGCCGACTGGGCCGCGCTGAAGCCGGCCGTCGCCGCAGCGATCCGCGCGGTACTGGACACGGCCGATGCGCCGCTGGGGGGCGAGGCTCCGACGGAAACGGAAGACCCGGACGCCTCCCTTCTGCAGGCGGTCGAAGACCTGCTTGAGCGGCAGGTGAACCCCGCCGTCGCGGCGCATGGCGGACATATCGCGGCGGAGCGGGTGCAGGACGACACGGTCTACTTGCGCATGTCCGGCGGCTGTCAGGGCTGCGCCGCCTCGGCGGCCACCCTGCGGCAGGGCGTGGAGCGGATGCTGCGCGCGGCGCTGCCGCAAATCCGTGAGATCGTGGACGTGACCGACCATGCTTCAGGAAGCAATCCGTTCTACGCGCGGGATGAGGGCCGGTCGCCAGTCCTGAACCGGCCCGTGCCGCCGGGCGCGATCGGCTGGGAAGACGGGCAGATCATCGTGGATCCGGGCTATCTGGCGCCCCGGCTGGGACTGACACCCGAGATGCTGCGAGACGGGCTGCGCAGCGGCGCTGTCGTCGGCGTCACCGAGTCCGGCGAGGGCGCCGATGCGGGCAGGACCCGGATCGTGATGCGCAGCGCCAACCGGGCGTGGGCAGCGGAACTCGACGCCGATGGGACGGCCCGCGAGATCCCGCCGCCCCGCGTCATCGAGGCCGCCCCCGACAAGGACCGCGATCTCGCTGGCCGCGTGCGCGCCCATCTCCGAGACCTCCCCGACGATCAAGCGACGATCACCTATGGCGCACTGGCGCGCTCGCTCGGGCTCTGGATGCCGGGATCGGTGCGTCGGGTCACGCAGGCCCTGGAAACGACGATGCGCGAGGACGCCGCCCAAAGCCGCCCGTTCATCGCCGCCCGCGTCATCAGCCGCGCCGGTGAAGGGCTGCCGGCAGAGGGCTTCTTCGATCTCGCGCGGACGCTGTCGCGGGGCCCGCGTGACGGCGAGAGCGAGCGGGACTTCCATGCCCGAGAAATCTCCCGGCTCACGACCCGGCTACTGAAAGAAGAAGCATCCGATGCCGCCGCCGAGATACAGCGGATCTGACGGGGTAACCTTGGGGAAAAGCCGACAAACTAGAAATCCAGGTTCGTCACGCTCAGTGCATTCTGCTGGATGAACTCGCGCCGCGGTTCCACGACGTCGCCCATGAGCTTGGTGAACAGGTCGTCCGCCTCCGCCACGTCGTCCACGCGGACCTGAAGCAGCGTTCGAGCCTCGGGATCGAGCGTCGTTTCCCAGAGCTGGTCCGGGTTCATTTCGCCAAGCCCCTTGTAACGCTGAAGCGTGAGCCCCTTCTCGCCTTCCTCGAGGATCGCCTCCAGAAGCCCGAGCGGCCCGTAGATCGGCTGGCTCCGCTCCTTGCGCACCAGACTGGCCGGTCGCGCGTAGATTTCCTGCAGGCCTTCCGTTAACTTACCGAGCCGCCGCGCGCTGCCGGACCGGAGCACCGCCCCGTCCAGCACGCGCACCTCCTCGACTCCGCGCAGCATCCGCGTGAGCCGCAGACCCTTGTCCTGCGTCGGCCGGCCCTGCCAGCCGCGCTCGTACTCGACCGCGACAAGGTCCAGCCGTTCGGCCACGCGGTCCGCCGCGCCCTGCAGGTCCGCCTCGATCACGCCCGGCAGAAAGGCACCGGCGATAGCGGCCTGCTCGAGGATCGTCTGGGAATAGGTGTTCGGGAACGTCTGCAGCACCCGCCGCACCTGACGCGCCTCTTCGACCACGCGCGCGAGATCCTGGCCGACGATTTCCTCGCCCGAGCCGAGGCGAAGCACCGCCCCGTCCACACCCTGCTGGATCAGGTAGTCGTCGAGCGCGGCCTGATCCTTGAGGTAGACCTCGGACTTGCCGCGCGCGACCTTGTAGAGCGGCGGCTGTGCGATGTAGAGATACCCGCCCTCGATGATCTCCGGCATCTGCCGGAAGAAGAACGTCAGAAGCAACGTGCGGATATGCGCGCCGTCGACGTCCGCATCGGTCATGATGACGATCTTGTGGTAGCGCAGCTTCGAGACGTCGAACTCGTCACGTCCGATGCCGGTGCCGAGCGCGGTGATGAGCGTGCCGATCTCCTGGGACGACAGCATGCGGTCGAACCGCGCCCGCTCCACGTTCAGGATCTTGCCGCGCAGCGGCAGGACCGCCTGGTTGGCTCGCGCGCGGCCCTGCTTGGCCGAACCGCCCGCGCTGTCTCCCTCCACGAGGAAGAGCTCGCGCTTCTCGGGGTTCTTTTCCTGACAGTCGGCGAGCTTGCCCGGAAGCGACGCCACGTCTAGGGCCGACTTCTTGCGCGTCATCTCGCGCGCCTTGCGCGCCGCCTCGCGGGCCAGCGCCGCCTCCACGATCTTGCCCACGATCATCCGCGCGGGCCCCGGGTTCTCCTCGAACCACTCCGCCAGCTTCTCGTTCATCAGCCCCTCGACCGCAGGCCGGACCTCCGACGATACGAGCTTGTCCTTCGTCTGGCTGGAAAATTTCGGGTCGGGAACCTTCACGGACAGGACGCAGGTCAACCCCTCGCGCGCGTCGTCGCCCGAAAGGTTCACCTTCTCGCGCTTCGCGAGCCCGGAGGATCCGGCATAGAGGTTGATCGTCCGCGTCAACGCCCCCCGGAATCCCGCCAGATGCGTCCCGCCGTCGCGCTGGGGAATGTTGTTCGTGAAGGGCAGGACCGTCTCGTGGTAGCTGTCGTTCCACCACATCGCGACCTCGACGGTGATGCCGTCGCGCTCGCCCTCGATGAAGACCGGCTCCTCGATCAGCGGATGCTTGTGCCGGTCGAGATACTTCACGAATTCGCGGACCCCGCCTTCGTAGAACAGCTCCGACGCGACCGGCTCGGCTGGCCGTTCGTCGCGCAGGACGATCCGGACACCGGAATTGAGGAAGGCCAGTTCGCGCAGGCGGTTCTCGAGCGTCTTGAACTGGTACTCGAGATTCGAGAACGTGGTCGTCGAGGCGAGGAACCGCACCTCGGTTCCGCTCTTGCCCACAGCGTCGCCGGTCACCTTGAGGTGCTCGACAGTTTCACCGCGCTCGAACCGGGCGAAATGTTCCTTGCCGTTGCGCCAGATCCGCAGTTCCAGCCAGTCCGACAGCGCGTTCACCACCGACACGCCGACGCCGTGCAGACCGCCCGACACCTTGTAGGAGTTCTGATCGAATTTCCCGCCCGCGTGGAGCTGGGTCATGATGACCTCGGCCGCGGAGACGCCCTCGCCCTTGTGAATTTCCACCGGGATTCCGCGACCGTTGTCGGTTACTGAAACACTGTTGTCGGCGTGGAGCGTGACCGTCACGGCCGTCGCGTGGCCGGCCAGAGCCTCGTCGATGCCGTTGTCGACGACCTCGTAGACCATGTGGTGCAGGCCGGAGCCGTCGTCAGTGTCCCCGATATACATGCCGGGGCGCTTCCTCACGGCTTCCAAGCCTTTGAGAACCTTGATAGAATCCGCGCCGTATTCTTCCGGCTGGCGGGCTGCGTCGGCCATGCGTCGTGTCCTTGACTGTTCCGCCGGATTTATAGGCGTTTATGGGGGGGATGTCACGGGTAAGACACAATATTTGGTGTCCGCACAGCGTTTGCGCAAGGTGCGGTCCTGCGAGCCGACAGGAACCTCGCGATCCTCCCGGGCGTTCGGTCCCCGGCGGCGCAGGAAGCGCCGTTGTCGCCGGGAGGGACCAATGCTTTCGCTTCGGATGACGGCAGCCGTCTGCTGTGCCGCCGCCGCGGCGACGGCCCAGGATCTGCCGATGATCGCGAGGGTGGATGTCGAGACGACCTTCACCGGCGCGGACGCGAACGCGCTCGATTTCTGGCCGGAAATCGACCGGCACCTGACCGATGCGATCCTCGCGGCCGCCGATCCGATGCTGTCCGAGAGCGGCTATGTCGTCGATGTGGAGATCGCGGAGATCAGCATGGACGGTCTCGCGACCCTGCCAGACAGCGGCGCGTTCAACCATCTTGAGGGCTGGGTCCATGTCCGGGACGTCGAGGACGCCGCGCCGATCGAGAGCGCACGCATCGTACTCGACGCCCAACGCTCCGTCATTGCCGAGACCCCTCGGTTCTACATCATTCCCGGTCGGCCGGACTTCTACATCGTGCTCGTCAATGCCTTTGCCGCGCGGGTGGTCGAGGAGGTCGTCGAACTCGGCGCTTAGGTGAACGGGATCACCAGTCCGACGCTGATCAGCAGGATGCCTGCGGTGCGGTTCGTCCGCCGGAGCGCGGCGGGCGATGTCAGAAGGCGCCTCGCGCGATCGATCGACACGGCCAGAACGAGGTTTCCCAAGAGCGGCACCAGCATCGACAGGAAACAGATCAGGGCGATGTCGGCCCAAGTGAGCGCGGTCAGGTCGAAGAAGCCCGGCAGAACCCCCATGTAGAACAGCACGGCTTTCGGGTTTCCGAGAATCACGGCGAGACCGGCGAGGAACCCCGCCCACATGCCCGGACGTGTGAGCCGGTTGTCCGATGCGATCGTCTTGTCGGCGTTGCGGAAGATCAGGAGACCCATGCCGACGAAGGTGAGCGACGCGACCCACCTGAGCACCGTCATGAAGCCGCCGAACACGGACAGGATCCACGTCACCCCGAGAATGGCGAGAAAGGGCCAGACGATGTCGCCGACGACCACGCCAAGCGCGAGCGGCCAGGCCGCGCTGAACCCGCCCGACAGGGCGCGCGCGACGAGCGCGACCCAGACCGGACCCGGTGTCAGGAACAGGACGAGCAGCGCACCGGCGTAAAGCGCAAGATCGACGAGAGAGAGCGTCACGTGGCCACCGGCAGCGTGAGCGACGCCAGCGAGCCGTGGAAAGCGCGCGACCGGGCGAGGTGATCGGCGCAAAGGGTGATCAGCGTGACGTGTTGCGGTGTCATGCGGTCCTCCTGCGGGATGGTTTCCATCCGCCTAGTCTCGCTCCTCGACGTGCGATGCGCCGTCGGTCTCGGACACCTCGAAGACCTGCGCTCTGTCATCCAGGCCTTCGAAGAGTTCCAGGCCCGTCCCGGTCATCCAGGCCTGCGCGTCGAGCGCGCAGATCTCGTCGTAGAGCGCCCCCCTCCGCGCCGCGTCGAGATGTGCGGCGACCTCGTCCAGAAGCACGATCGGAGGTGCGCCGAAATCCTCCGCAAGTGCGCGGGAATTGGCCAGAATCAGGGAGATGAGCAGCGCCTTCTGCTCTCCGGTCGAACATTGCGAGGCAGGTACGCCTTTCGCCGCGAAGGTGCCCAGAAGATCGACGCGGTGCGGACCGACAAGCGTTCGTCCGGCACGCAGGTCGGCCTGCCGGCTTTCGGCGTAAGCATCGGAAAGCGCCTCTGTCCCCGCGGGGACATCATGGTCGGCGACAATTTCCAGATCGGCGACCGGGAACGCGGTCTCGGCTCCGGCCTGTGCGATCGCCAACCGCACGAGCGCCGCCTCCCGGTTGCGGTGCATCGTCGCTCCGGCCTCCGCCATCTGCCGCTCGAGAGCGGTGTACCAGTGTGCGTCGCGCACCATGTCCTTCAGAAGCCGGTTCCTCTCCCGCATGGCCTTTTCGTAAGACAGCACCGCCTCGGCATGTCCAGGTTCGAAACTCATCGTAAGCCTGTCAAGGAACCGCCGTCGGCCCTCGGCCCCTTCGATCCAGAGCCGGTCCATGGACGGCACCAGCCAGACCACCCGCGCGATCCGTCCGAGCGCCACCTGAGGCGCGGGCTTGCCGTCGATCCGCACCTGCCGGGACTGCCCGGCTTCAGCCCAGGTCGCGACCTCGTGTGCCTGACCGAGCGAGTGGAGCACGCCCGCCACCTTCCAGCCGAGCATCTCGGGCGTCCGCGCAAGCTCCTCGACCCGTGCCCGCCTGAGGCCTCGGCCCGGCGAGAGGAGAGAGATCGCCTCGAGGACGTTGGTCTTGCCCGCGCCGTTCGGACCGAACAGAGCAACCGGGCGGCCGTCGAGCGTCAGCCGCGCCGCGCGATGCGATCGGAAATGCGAGAGCGTCAGCTCCGAGAGCCGGAGATCGGACATGACCGTATCTTCTTTCAGCCGGACGCGGGTCCGCCGCCGTCCGGATGCCGCCGGGTCCCCGTCGTCAAACCCGCATCGGCATCACGACATAGACCGCGGTCTGGTCGTTGCCTTCCCGCATGAGCGTCGGATCGCCGGAGGAGTTGAAAAGGAAGACCGCGTTTTCGCGATCCACCTGGCTCGCGATCTCGAGTAGGTACTTCGCGTTGAAGCCGATCTCGAGCGGGTCGTCGCCATAGGCAACCGCGAGTTCCTCTTCGGCGGCGCCGCTGTCGGGCGCGTTCACCGACAGCATCAGCCGGTCTTCGCTCAATGCCAGTTTCACGGCACGCGACCTTTCCGATGATACGGTCGCCACCCGGTCGACCGCCCGCGCGAATTCCGAGGCGTCGACCTCGAGCTTGCGCGTGTTTCCGGCCGGGATCACCCGGGTGTAGTCGGGGAAGGTCCCGTCGATGACCTTCGAGGTCAGCGTGATCTCGGGCGTCGCGAAGCGCACCTTTGTCTCGGATACGGAGACGGCGATCACCGTGTCGTCGTCCTCGAGGAGCTTTCTCAGTTCCCCCACCGTCTTCCGGGGCACGATGACGCCCGGCATCGTCTCCGCCCCGTTCGGCAGGTCGGCGTCGATCCGGGCAAGCCGGTGCCCGTCGGTCGCCACGCAGCGCAGCACCTGCGCCCCGTCCCGGTCGGCGACATGCATGTAGACGCCGTTCAGGTAATACCTCGTTTCCTCTGTCGAGATCGCGAATTTCGACTTGTCGAAGAGCCGCCGAAGCACTGCGGCGGACGCCGAGAAGTTGGCGGTATACTCGGCCGACGCCATGATCGGAAAATCTTCCCTGGGCAGGGTCGCGAGCGAAAAGTGCGACCGACCGGCCTCAACCGTGAGACGGCCCGAGGCGCCATCGTCGGTGAGGGTGACCAGCGCCCCGTCGGGCAGTTTCCGGACGATTTCGTGGAAGGTGACGGCCGAGACGGTGGTCGCGCCGGCCCGGTCGATCTTGGCCGGGGCCTTGTCCACCACCTCGATGTCGAGGTCGGTGGCGCGGAACGAGACGGTGTCGCCTTCCGCCTCTATGAGCACGTTCGCGAGGATCGGGATCGTGTTGCGACGTTCGACGACCGACTGCGCCTGGGCGACCGCTCTCAGAAGCGCGCCGCGTTCGATGCTCAGTTTCATGCCCTCGCTCCGCCTGTCTCCGGGACCGAGAGACTACAAAGGCAACAAGGAAGTGCAAATGGTTTTAGGGAAAGGACTTGGGATTGAGAAAAGGGGAGTCCGCCGCGTTGCAGAATTCAGACAGGGGACGGACCGGCGGCCGGTCCGTCCCGCTTTTCTCAGAAGCTGTAGACGACGGCCAGACCGATCGAGTTGTCGAACTCGTCGAATCCAGGTGCGGGATCGTCCGTCCAGTCGGTGTTCAGGCTTACGCGCGTCGACAGCACATCCGTCATGCGGAAATTGACGCCGAGGTCGTTGGAAACCTGTACCGACTCCTCGGAGCCTATCACATCGGTGTCGTTCGTCAGGGATGTCATGTCGTTGAACTCGTAATAGAACCGCGATGAGAGGATGCCGGCGGCCTCGGTGGTGTCGTTGCCGGCCTGATCCTCGAGATAGCGGATGCCCGGCCCAGCCTGCACGCGCCACGTCAGGTTCTCTTCGGCGAAGACGCGGTAGCCCGGGCCTGCGCCGACGAACGCGTCGTGCTCGAAGGTGCCGAAGTCGTCGTATTCGTAACGTCCTGTTCCGAAGACGTAGAAGCGGTTTCCGAAGTCGTAGATGCCGTCGTAGGTGACAAAGGCTTCGCCCTCGTCCTGGACATCATCGCTCTCACCGTAGACCACGCCGAAGCCGACGAAGTTCGTGAAGCGTCCGGCACCGTATGTCAGACGGCCCGCGGCCGTCACGTCGAGCGTTTCGGTGTTGCCCGTGGTCGCGTCGGCAGACAGCGAAAAGCTTCCCGACCAACCCTGCTGAACGCCGAACCGAAAGCGGTCCCGGTCCTCGGCCCCGAGATCCTCTTCGGTTTCTTCCTGAATGTCCTCGATCCGATCCTCGACATCCTCGACGCCGGTGAAGACGTTTTGCGCCAGGACCGGACCGGCCCCAAGTGCTATGAGGGCGACTGCCGTCGCCGTTGCTGTTCTGAAGGCCATTGGTCTTCTCTCTATACTGTTCAACCCGAAGGGCCGGCGCGTCGCCAGCTAAGCGTCGAACAATCGCATGGAGAGAATGTTCCCGGAGATTTCGGGGATCACGGTGTCGAGGTTTGTCTCACGCCTCGAGCGAGCGGCGGAGAAGCTCGAGGTCTTCCGCGATCTGGCTGTCCTTTTGCTTCAGTTCCTCGATCCGGCGCACACCGTGCATGACGGTCGTGTGGTCCCGGTTCCCGAAGCGACGCCCGATTTCGGGAAGACTGCGGGTGGTCAGCTGCTTGGAGAGGTACATCGCCACCTGTCGCGGACGCGCGAGGGCGCGGAATCTCTTGGGCCCTATGAGGTCGCTCAGGCGGATGTTGTAGTGCTCGGCCACCTTGCGCTGGATCTCCTCGATCGTGACCTTGCGCTCGGACGAGCGGAGGATGTCCGCCAGACATTCCTGTGCCAGTTCCAGATTGACCTCCCGCCCGACGAGCGAGCCGAAGGCGAAGAGCCTCATGAGCGCGCCTTCGAGAACCCGCACGTTCGTCGAGATCCGGTGTGCGATGAATTCGAGCACGCCGTCGGCGACCTTGAGATCGCGGAACTGGGTCGCGTAGTATTCCGCCTTCTGCTGGAGGATGCCCAGCCGAAGCTCGTAGTTCGTCGGGTGGAGATCCACGACGAGGCCGGATTGCATCCGGCTCGCGATCCGGTCCTCGATCCCTGAGATCTCGGTGGGCGCGCGATCCGCGGAGATGACGATCTGCTTGTTCTGGTCGACGAGCGCGTTGAAGGTGTGGAAGAACTCTTCCTGCGTCGCATCCTTCCCGGCGATGAACTGGACGTCGTCCACCATCAGGACGTCGACCGACCGGAAGAGTTGCTTGAAGGTCATCATGTCCTTGTCGCGCAGTGCCTGAACGAAGCGGTACATGAACTGCTCGGCGGACAGGTAGACGACCTTGAGGTCCGCGCTCTGCTTCTGCAGCTGCCAGGCGATCGCGTGCATGAGGTGGGTCTTGCCGAGGCCCACGCCGCCATAGAGGAAGAGGGGGTTGAACGTCACCGTCCCGCCCTCGGCCACGCGGCGCGCGGCTGCGTGAGCGAGTTCGTTCGGCTTTCCGACGACGAAGCTGTCGAACGTGAATCGTGGGTCGAGCGGCGCACCGGGAAGATCGACGTCGTCTCGCGAAGGAGGCGCGGCCTCCTTGGGCCGCGCGCCCGGCGACGCGGCCGGCGCCGGCTCGACGGATGTGTCCGCGGTCGCCGCGGCAGCGACCTTGACCTTTATCGCGCGTTCGGACGCGACGGCGAACGCCACGCGACTGACCTTCTGGTTCGCCTTGAGGAGCACCTGGTGGATGTGGTCGCCGAAGTTCCGCGACACCCAGTTTCCCATGAAATGCGTCGGCACGAAGAAGGTGGCGACACCATCCTTCAGGTCCGAGAACTCCAGAGGTTCGATCCAGTTGACGTAGTTGTTCCTGCCCACCGTCGTCAGGAGCTCTTCCCTGATCTGGCCCCAAAGCTCGTTTGTCATGTCCCCTCGACCTACCGTTTCTTATCAAGAGCGGGCTCGCGCCCGACCACGCCGGGCCTTGCAGGCACCGGACGGCGTCCATGCTGTCGAGGGTAAGACGGAAACGTCCCGCGCGCGCAGTCAGTCAGCGCACGGGCCCACTTCCGGACTACCGACCGGTGACCTTCGCGAAAGAAGCGGGCCATCGTGCGCGTCTGCGCATGAACTCCCGTTCCCTCCGCGAAAGCTCGCGGATCGGCGGACATGGCAGGTGGCGCCGGATGCAGATACCGGCGTCCCCTGCGGTGTCGTCTGTGCCTCTGTGTCCCCAGGCGGCACGTGTCAGACGTCGAACGGTCGCTCCCCGGAAAACACACAAAAACCGCGACCGAAAGACGACGCAGCGTCCTCTCTGGCCAAGGCCCAGGTTGGCGATCGTCCCATGTCCCCCCAAGACGATGTGAATCGCAGGTCCAAGCTAGCAACGGCGTTCACAGAGGCGCAACAGAACTTCGCGCTTGACTCAGAACGTTCACGAACCGAATCCAGCCGGGTGGCAAAAAAGCCCCAATCGGGCGCTGCAGCCGCAAACGAAAACGCGACGCACCAGCGGGTGCGCCGCGTTCGTACCCGCCGCGGTGCAGCGTGAAATCAGCCGATGGCCTTCACCCGAGAGGCGAGGCGGGACATCTTGCGCGACGCGGTGTTCTTGTGGAGGACGCCCTTGCTGACGCCCCGCATCAGTTCGGGCTGGGCGGCGCGGAGCGCCGTCTGCGCCGCGGTCGTGTCACCGGAGGCGATGGCTTCCTCGACCTTCCGCAGGAAGGTGCGAATGCGCGAGCGACGCGCCTTGTTGACGTCATGGCGACGCGCGTTCTGACGAGCGCGTTTTCTCGATTGCGGGGTGTTGGCCATTCTACGGTTCCCTTCGCGGGTTGGTGTCTGTCAAAAGCGCGCCAAGAGCCCCACGCCGGGCTTCATGAACCGGCCGATTCTGACCTGAGCGGGTCTCACGCGCATGTATGGCAGGGGCCATTAGGGCAAAACGCGTCGGAAGGGAAGCCCCAAAGCCGTCGAACGGCGTTACCGGTCCCGAAACTGGGCTTCGCGCTTGTCGAGAAAGGCGGCCATCCCCTCGGTCTGGTCTTCGGTCGCGAAAAGCGCGTGGAACAGGCGGCGCTCGAACAGGAGCCCCTCGGTGAGCGTCGTCTCGTAGCTCCGGTTCACCGCTTCCTTGACGGCCATGGCCGTCAGCGCGGATTTCTCTGCAATCTTGTTGGCCGTCGCCATAACCTCTTCCATCAGCTTCTTGGCGGGCACCACGCGGCTTACGAGGCCCGCGCGCTCGGCCTCCTCGGCATCCATAAAGCGGCCGGTGAGGTGCATCTCCATTGACTTCGACTTTCCCACAAACCGGGTCAGACGTTGGGTGCCGCCGATCCCGGCGACCACGCCGAGGTTGATCTCGGGCTGGCCGAATTTCGCGTTGTCGGCGGCGATGATGAAGTCGCACATCATGGCAAGTTCGCACCCGCCGCCCAGCGCGTAGCCCGCGACCGCCGCGATGATCGGCTTGCGGCATTTCAGGATCTGCTCGGTCTCCGGCCCGAACAGGTCGCGGCTGAAGACATCGACGAAGGTCTGCTCGGACATCTGCTTGATGTCCGCCCCCGCTGCGAACGCCTTTTCCGAACCGGTGATGACGATGCACCTGACCTTCTCGTTCTCGTCGGCCTCGCGCAGTGCCTGGCCGAGTTCTCCGAGGAGTTCGGTGTTCAGGGCGTTCATGGCGTCGGGGCGATTGAGCTTGATGAGCGAGACGTGGTCGTCGAGTTCGACGATGATGCTCTTGTAGGCCATTCCACCGGCTTTCGCTGTTATGGTCGACGCCGACACCTACCAGCCCTGAAGGACGGATCAAGCTATCTTTGGCAGATCGGGCAATAGAAGGACGAACGGCCGGATTGCACGACACGTGCGACGGTGCCACTGCAACCGGGGGTGACGCAGGGCTCTCCCTCTCTGTCGTAGACGCGGAAAGTGTGCTGGAAATACCCGAGGTCTCCGTCCGTCTGCCGATAGTCGCGGAGCGATGATCCGCCCGCCGCAATGGCCTCGCGCAGCACGTCGCGGATCACCGGGACGAGCTTGCGGAGCCGCGCCTGGGAGATTCGTCCCGCCTTGCGCCTCGGCGAGATGCCGGCCCGATGCAGCGCCTCGCAGACGTAGATGTTGCCCAACCCGGCGACCACGCGCTGATCGAGGAGCGCGGCCTTGATCGGAGTGTTCCGGCCCTTCAGGCGCGAGACGAGGTACTCCTCGTCGAAGGCGTTGCCCAGCGGCTCCGGGCCGAGCCCGGCGAGCAGCCAGTGTTCGTCCACCCGGCCGGTCTCGACGAGGTCCATCGCACCGAAACGGCGGGCGTCATTGAAGGCGACGCGCACCCCGCCTTCCATGTCCAGAATCACGTGGTCGTGCTTTTCGGGGGCGGGATGTTCGTTGTGGAACGTTCCAAGCTTTTCGCCCGAGATCAGGATGCGGCCCGACATTCCGAGGTGCACGATCAGGGTCTCCGCCGAGGACAGATCCGCTAGGATGTATTTCGAGCGTCGCCGTAGCGTAAGGACCCGCTGCCCTGCCAGTCGCTCCGCCATGTGCTCGGGCAAAGGCCAGCGAAGGTCCGGCCGGCGCACGTCGGCCTGCAGGATCACCCGGTCCTCCATGACCGGCTGGAGCCCGCGACGAACCGTCTCGACTTCCGGCAATTCAGGCACTTCGGCCACTCCTTTCGCCGCGCCGCATTGTCACCCTGAGGCAGCGGTCTATAAGAAAACCGAGTTGCGGAGGACCACAAGGCCCATGACCGAAGAACCCGGACAGACGACCCATTTCGGCAATCGCGAGATCGCCGAAGAGGAAAAGGCGGGGCTCGTCCACGGTGTCTTCACCAACGTGGCCTCGCGCTATGACGTCATGAACGACGTGATGTCGGTTGGCATACACCGGCTCTGGAAGGACGCGATGATGGACTGGCTCGCGCCAAGACCGGGCCAGCGCCTCCTCGACGTCGCGGGTGGGACCGGCGACATCGCCTTCCGGTTTCTGAAGCGGGCGCCGGAAGCATCTGCCGTGGTGCTCGACATGACCCAGTCCATGCTCGATGCGGGACGCAAGCGGGCCGAGGCGGAGCGTCTCGGCGACCGTCTCGAGTGGGTCGTCGGGGACGCGATGGCGCTGCCCTCCGAAAACGCCTCCTTCGACGTCTACACCATCTCCTTCGGCATTCGGAACGTGACCCGGATCGGGGACGCGCTGAAAGAGGCTTACCGTGTCCTCAAGCCCGGCGGCCGGCTGATGGTGCTCGAGTTCTCGCAGCTTCCGAACCCGGGCCTTCAGTGGGCCTACGACCGGTATTCGTTCAACGTGATCCCCGCCATGGGGCAGGTCGTCGCCAACGATCGCGAAAGCTACAGGTATCTCGTCGAGTCGATCCGGAAGTTTCCCGATCAGGAGCTCTTCGCGGAGATGATCCGCGATGCAGGTTTCGAGCAGGTGAAATACCGCAACCTGAGCATGGGGATCGCCGCGCTGCATTCGGGGTGGAAGCTCTAGGTGCGGGGCCCGCACAACATCTGGCGCCTCGTCCGCACCGGCGCGACGCTCGAGCGCACGGGCGCGATGAAAGTCGTGCTCGACGCGTTCCGCGCACCGCCGAGCCTGCGGATCGCGGCGCGCGTTCTGGGGCTCCCGTTCGCCTGGCTCGGCTACAAGGGCGATCCGTCGCAACCGCCGGCGACGCGGGCTCTGACAGCGCTCGGCCCGGCCTACATCAAGTTCGGCCAGATCCTGTCGACTCGGCCGGACGTCGTGGGCGACGAACTCGCCATGCAGCTTCGCGTCCTTCAGGACAAGTTGCCGCCTTTCCCGACACCGGTCGCCAAGAAGACGGTCGAGGAGGAGCTCGATTTTCGATGCGACGCTCTGTTTTCCGAGTTCAGCGAACCCGTGGCGGCGGCATCCATCGCCCAGGTGCACCGGGCGCGTCTTGCCGACACGGGCGAGCAGGTCGCCGTCAAGGTGCTGCGTCCCGGCATCGAGAAGGCGTTCCGAAAGGACATCGACGCCTTCTATTTCGCCGCGTGGCTGATCGAGCTTCTCGCTCCCTCGACGCGGCGGCTGCGCCCGACCGACGTCATCCGACATTTCGAGGGCGTCGTGACGGGCGAGCTCGATCTGAGGCTCGAAACGTCGAGTGCGGCCGAATTCGCGGCGAACACGGCCAAGGACGAAGGCTTTCGCGTGCCCTCCGTCCAGTGGTTCCTGTCGTCGCGCCGGGTCATGACCCTCGGCTGGGCCGAGGGCATTCCCGCCGGAGAGATCGCCGCCATCGAGGCGGTGGGGCATGACCGCAAGGCGCTGGGCGAACGGGTTCTGCGGCTGTTTCTTCTCCACGCGCTGCGCGACGGTTATTTCCACGCCGACATGCATCAGGGCAACCTGAAGATCGCGGCGAACGGGGACATCATCGCGCTCGACTTCGGGATCATGGGACGGCTCGACGACTACACCCGGCGGGTCTACGCGGAGATCCTGATGGGGTTCATCCGCAAGGACTACAGGCGCGTGGCGGAAGTGCATTTCGAAGCCGGGTATGTGCCTGCCGACCGCGACATAGACGAATTTGCGCGCGCGCTCCGGTCGGTGGGAGAGCCGATCTTCGGGATGGACGCCACGCGCATCTCGATGGCGCGGCTGCTCACCTATCTCTTCGAGGTGACCGAGCGTTTCGGCATGGAGACGCGGACCGAGCTCATCCTTCTCCAGCGAACGATGGTCGTCGTCGAGGGGGTCTCGCGCTCGCTCTATCCGAACATCAACATATGGGAGGTCGCGAGCCCCGTCGTCGAGCAGTACATCCGCCGCAATATCGGTCCGCGCGCCCTGGTGAACGACCTTGTTCGCACGGCGCAGGTGCTGGGCCGGTTCGGGCCGAAGCTGCCCGAACTGGTCGAAGGAGCGCTGGTCCGGCAAAGCACGCAGGAGCCGTCCTCTCCGAGCATCCCGGCCTGGAAGCCCGTCCTCTGGGCTGCCGTCGGCGGACTCGCGACCGGTGGAGCCGTTCTGATCGGGATGGCGCTCTGACCGCCTGATCAGCTCTCCGGAATGTCCCGCACGGAGAGAATGTCGGCCGCCGGTATCTCGGCACCCCCAGACAGAACGAGCTGCGATCCCTCCGGCCCTGCGCGAACCTCGCTCACGGTCTCGTAGTGCTCGACTGTCGTCGTGGAGGCAACCGTGCCGTTCGACCGGTTTTCGACCTCGAACCGATAGAGACCAGGAGGGAGCGGCGTGCCTTCCGATCCTACGCCCGCCCAGATGACGGCATCGGAATTGCCAAGGTCGCTCCGGGACACGACGCTTCCGGTCGCGTCCGTCACGATGAGGGATGCTGTCGAGCCGTCATCGCCCAGGTTGGGATAGAGCGTGAGCGGGGTTCCTTCGAAAGCGGCCGGACCGTCGGTCCGGACCTCCCTTCCGATCCAGGATGCCATTTGCGCCATGCCGGAACTGGCCAGTCCGGAAAGCAGAGAGGCGAGCAGATCGTTCGTCTTCACCTGCTGTTCCACCCCCGAGAAGGTCGCGAGCTGAACCGCGAATTCGGACGATTCGAGCGGGTTGAGCGGATCCTGGTTCTGCATCTGCGTCGTCAGCATCAGCAGGAACGTCTCGAAGTCGGACGAGAGGCCTTCGCCGTCTTCCTGCGGCTCGGGTGCGGTGACCGGCTGTCGCGGCGCGGTCGCGGAGGTGGGCGTGATTTCCATGTGAGTCTCCTTCTAGAGGCGCAGGTCGAGCCGGTCCGCCGTTGACGTTGCTTGCGGGAGGTGCGGGATCTCCGCGGCCGCCAAATCGTCTCCGGCCGTGCCTTGGTAGGCAGGGTAGGCGCCGGACGCGGCGTGGCCACGCGGGTCACGTCCGTCGCCGTCTGCGAACGTGAACTGCACCGACGTGTAGCCCAGGTCCCGGAAGTCGCGGGCGAGAAGGTCGATATGTCTTCGCATCAGTTCCAGTGTCTCCACCCGCTCCGCAGCGATCGAGACGATCATCTCGGCGCCGTCCGAGGTCAGGGTGAGCCTGACGCGGCCCAGTTCCTCGGGTGAAAGCTGAACGTCGAATGTCCCGTCGCCTCCGGCCCGTATGGCGCCGACCAACTGCTCGACCACCGAGCGCGCCAAATCTCCGCGTGGAGAGGATGGCGTCGATGTCGGCCCCGCGACGTCCTGGTGGCGCGTCGACCCCGGCTCATGGACGATCGCCAATTCAACGACGAAGGTGTCCTTCGGAAATGAAGCGCCGCCGCCGGTTGCTTTCGCAGGCCCGTTTGCAGGTGCGTCGGCCAGTCCCGCGAATGGCAGCGCCGTCGCGGGCGACGACCGCTCTTGCGTCCCTGTGGACTCCGAACCTGGTGCAGGCCCGCGATCTTCCGGAGATACCGGTCCCTCCGTTCCGGCGATGCGATGTGCTCCGGGGCCCAGGCGCCTGGCCGGTTCGCTTTCCAGAGCCCGCGATGTCCCCTCCGCCACACCGGTCGTCAGCGGCGCGCGCTCGCTCGATACCCGGCTGCCGTCTGTCGCGCGGGGGGTCCGCCGAGCAAGTCCGTCGGGCGCCGGCACTGGGACTTCAGGGGGAATCTCCGAGGAGGTATGCAAGGCTCCTGTGGCGGGATGCGCGGTCGCGGCGGTCGCCGCGACCCGGCCTCGCTGCGTGACCGGAAGAGCGTCCGCGTCGTTCTGGCGCGCCGGACCCGATGTGGACTTTGCGGCGTGAGCGGTGCCGTGTTGAGCCCGCTCCCGGGCCTTCACGCGCGATCCGTCACGGAGTGCCCCGGCCTCCGGTGCGGCGGGCGGAGCGCCCGTTGCGGGCGTCGCCGCTGACCCCGGAGCGGCTGCGGTCGGCTCTGCGGCGGCGGCCGCGGACCTGCGCGCATCCTTCTCGG
>Ga0102940_1000955_pt1 | contig 19249 bp, 13 predicted proteins | sample SalPonR2_C_D1_MG_FD_78215 | JGI IMG/M metagenome (GOLD analysis project Ga0102940, IMG submission 78215) | Salt pond soil microbial communities from South San Francisco under conditions of wetland restoration - Salt Pond MetaG R2_C_D1_MG | ecosystem: Environmental > Aquatic > Marine > Intertidal... | reverse complement strand
TGATGGTGGCATTCTCAAGACATTAGTCAAGCATTTGGTAGAAGCCTCCTTAGAAGGCGAGTTGGACTACCATCTTTGGGAACAAAGAGCGTCGGAAATAGCCAATAAGCGCAATGGTAAAGGTCGCAAGAAGAAGATTCGAACCAGTGTTGGAGAAATAGAAATACAGACTAGTCGAGATCGTCGTGGAGACTTTACGCCTCAAACAGTAAGTAAATGGAACCGGGAAATTGGCAGTGGTTTTGAATCACAGATTTTAGAGCTCTACGCGATGGGCAATAGTCTGGAGGATATTCGGGTCCATTTGGAAAAGATGTACGGAGCCAGCCTAAGCAAAGGAGCGATTAGTGCGGTTACAGACCGAGTTTGGGGTGAAGTTCAAGGTTGGCAGCAGCGCCCCCTGGCCAGTTTGTATGTGCTCATCTATCTGGATGCCATCCATTACAAAGTGCGTGAGGAAGGCCAGGTGATCACGAAAGCGATCTATACGATCTACGGTGTAGATGGCCATGGCAATCGCGATCTATTGGCCCTGCATATTGGTCCAAGCGAGGGAGCCCATCAGTGGTCTTTGTACATCGCAGATCTTAAGCGCAGAGGCGTAGAAGAGGTTCTTTTCTTTGCCATAGACGGACTGGCAGGGTTTAGTGAAGCGATCGGTCGTATCTATCCGCAGGCGACCATTCAGCGTTGCATTGTGCACATGATTCGTACCAGCTTAATCGGGGTGAGTGACAAAGATCGCAAGTCAATAATCCGTGATTTACGCGCTATTTACCAAGCCAGCGACGAACGTGCAGCATTAACTGCCCTGGAAGACTTCGAAGCAAAATGGGGGAAGCGATATGTCCACATCGGGCAAAAATGGCGGGACAACTGGCTTGAACTGACAGCTTTTCTTGGTTTTGGCCCCGAAATCCGGCGGATGATCTACACCACCAATGCGGTAGAAAATGTCCACCGGCAAATGCGCAAGGTCACCAAGACAAAAGGAGCCTGGTGTACAGAGAATGCACTACTAAAACAGCTTTATATGAGCCTGATGCGTAATAAGAAATCATGGAATAGACAAGTCTTCCGCTGGTCTACCATCCAGCAAGAACTAATGGAGCTATACGGCCAGCGTTATACAAAGTACGTGGAAAGGCATAGCTAGGCGGCCACCCCCGATCAGCAGACTCGTCTTACGGCCTACGGCCTCCAGACTTCGTCTGCTGATCGGGGGCTAAGCAATAGAACTATCATTAATATTAACCTTGAGACACACATTTCTAAACACTACCGGAGCGATGGAATTCCTGGCGCTTAAGGGCATAACCCATGTTTTGCATAAATTTTAATCTAGTACGCGATACCCGGTGCACTAAAGCGAAGCGATGCCCCCGGCATTTCACAGGGCCCGCCATTCCTGGCTGTCCTCCTCTTTCGCTGCCTGACGTATCTGGGAACATGCCTGCATAGCCCATTCCTGTGAATTGCCAAGCCTAACCATCATTTGCGCCGTTCCCTACAAAAAAGGCATAAATAATCCAGATTAATCCAGGGCTTTTAAGTCGAATTTTTCCACAATTTGAATTAGCTTTCGAGCATACCCTCGCTCATCGGAATATCCAGCTTTCTGTAGCCCCCGGGCCCAATCTGTGTAATTGGACGGTAGCTCAAACAACTCCGGGTAATTCTGCTGCAATAAAACGCTGTGGGCCCGCCAGTTCTCCCAGGCGGTGTTGTAAGCCATTTCCTGCATGGGCGTTCCGAAATGATTATTCCCCTGTGTTGCTACCGGGTGGGTACCCGCCCAACTCTCCGCTATCCCCTGCGCCATTTTAATACTGGCCGGAATACCGAATTTCTTCATTTCCATCTGAGCTACTTCTGCAAAACGATCAATATACACCTGAACGTCGCGTTCTCTTAAATCACTTGCCGTCGCTGTCGTAGCTTCTTTTCGTGGCTGACGTTGTTCTTTGCGTGGTGCCAACTGAGAAGCGATGCCCAGCTCTCCAACTTTTTGGTTATGTCGCTCCGCACGCTCTACCCTGCCCGTTTGCTTACCCTGGCCCAGGTTTAGGGTAAACTGAAGATCTTTCTTGAACAAGAGAACCAGCGCCAAAACCAGTAAGGAAAGCTTGACCCAGGGGAAACGCCCCCGTCCCAGAATTCCTCCGCTAGCCCGAAAAACCTGGTATTTGAGGGCAACGTACCACTTGTACAGACCCGCGAAAAAACGCCGGGGGCCCGCCAGTACCCTGGCCAGAAAGGGAGCACTAGCCGGAATATTAACCGATAAGCCTCCGCTTTTTCTTTCCCGATCTTTGGATTTATCCGTTCTCGTCTTCCAGAATGTATTGAATTGATGCTGTCTCATAACCTAAATTTTACGCAACTTTTTGTATCTTAAGCACCCTTACTTACAATGTGCTGTTTATTAAGAGCGGCAACACCACAAATATAAAACATAAAGTTTTAAAAAGCCAAGTTTATTCAAACATTTTAAAACAAAAATGGGCAATTTTTCAGATCATATCGTCAATCAGCGCTTTAATACGGTTTACCACGAGTTGGAAAAACGCAATATCATCAAGGGTAAATCGGATATTGCCAAGCAGCTGGGCACCTATAACCACGTGATTAATAGCATTTTGAAAGGGCAGCGCAATATTACCGTCGACCAACTCAACAAATTGTTTGACACGTATAGTATTAATGCCAACTACCTGTTTGGGAATAGCCGGCAAATGTTTATGCCGGATGCTGACATCCCGGGAGGTTTGCCGGCTCGCGATTTGGAAGAGCGCCAATTTTCCAGCTCCGGCAATATCGTCCTGGCTCCCCTGAAGGCACTAGCCGGGGATGCTGTCAATCAGGATATTGGCGCTGGCGATGATTTGCCCCGGTTTTCTATCCCGGGCCTCACCGGCGACCTGATCGCCGTAGAAATTAATGGTGACAGTATGTTACCCACAATTACCAATGGCGATCTCGTCATCTGCGAACGCCTGGATCGGGGTACCCCGCTGCGCGACAATCACGTCTATGTCGTAGTTACCGATACGGTTGTTGCCAAACGCGTACAGCAAATAAAAAATGGTTCTTCCACGACCCGGCTACGGCTTATTTCTGATAATGATGTCGTCTACAAACCTTACGAAGTCGACCTGGAGGACGTCAAGCAAATCCTGAAAGTGAACAGTCGACTAACTTCTTACGCAATTAGCTAATCCGTCCCTGTATGATGCCGGCTCATACGAGGAACTACCGGTACTTCTCGCCCTGTGGTCATAGGTAGAAGCCGGATTGTTATGCAGCCGGACCATCAGGAAAACACAATATCAACTCCAATATGAATCGTCTTCAGCACGAAAGTAGTCCGTATTTATTACAACACGCCAACAACCCCGTTGACTGGTACTCCTGGTCGGAGGAAGCCTTTGAGCGCGCCCGCACCGAAAACAAACCGGTTATTGTCAGCATTGGCTATTCGACCTGCCATTGGTGCCACGTTATGGAGCGCGAATCGTTCGAAAACGAAACTGTGGCGGCCTTCATGAACCAACATTTTATCAATATAAAAGTAGACCGGGAAGAACGACCAGATATTGATCAGATCTACATGGAAGTTTGCCAGGCTATCACCGGCAGTGGTGGCTGGCCACTCAACTGCTTTTTACTACCTGATGCCCGCCCTTTTTACGCCGGCACCTACTTTCCTCCGCGCACCTTCCAAAACCGCCCTTCCTGGATTGAGCTGCTACAGCGCGTGCACCAAATGTATCAGAATGACCACCCCACCCTTGAGAAGCAGGCCGACAAACTAATGGATGTACTGCAGCAGTCAGAACGCGCTGTCATTAAAGAAGAGGCAATCAGTCAGCCGTCAGATGAGGTATTGACGGGCGATACGGTTCACCAGATTTACACACAGCTCCACGCCAATTTCGACCGAGAGGATGGCGGGTTCGGGGGCGCACCGAAATTCCCCATGACCATGTCGTTGCGGTGGTTGCTGGAATACCACTACCATACCGGCGACACCCCCGCAAGGGAGCACCTCGACTTTTCCCTGGAGCAGATGATCCGTGGTGGAATATATGACCAAATTGGTGGTGGCTTTGCCCGCTATGCCACCGATAAAGCCTGGCTAGTTCCCCACTTTGAGAAAATGCTGTACGACAATGCCCTTCTCTTAAGTCTATTGGCTGATCGCTATCAATTAGCTCCCAACGACCGCTATCGTCAGACGATCGAACAGACCATTGAATGGGTAGAACGCGAAATGCAACATCCCGAAGAAGGATTCTACGCTGCCCTCGATGCCGATTCCGAAGGCGAGGAAGGCAAGTTTTATGTTTGGCACAAAAAAGAGATCGACCAAATCCTGGAGGATGACGCTCCGCTGTTCAATTACTTTTACGGGGTTTCAGAAGGCGGCAACTGGGAAGGTAAAAGTATCCTTTGGCAACCCCACACATGGAGCGAAGCAGCCACTGCATTTAACCTCAGCGAAAAAGAACTCCTGGAAAAACTCGATCAAAGTCGGCAAAAGCTTCTGACCGTGCGCTCCCGGCGCATTCGCCCCGGACTGGATGACAAACAACTGCTCAGTTGGAATGCGTTGATGATTACCGCTTACGCAAAATGCGGACAGGCGCTGGGACAGTCTGCCTACCTGGAGCGAGCAGAGCAAAAGATGAGCTTTTTACTCAAAAGTCTGCAGCGAAAAGACGGCACTTTCGCCCATAGTTGGAAAAACGGCCCTTCGGAACAAGAAGCCTTCCTCGACGATTATGCTGCTCTGATTGAGGCATTACTAACTCTCTTTGAGGTCACCCAGGAAAAAGACTACATTCGTCAAGCAGCCGACCTTACGGCGTCCGTGCGCAAACACTTCCTTGATGAAGACACAAAAATGTTCTATTTTACTTCAGTGCGACAAAAAGATACGGTGGTGCGCAAAAAAGACCTGTACGATTCGGCGGTACCTTCCGGTAATGCAACGATGTGCTTGAACTTATGGCTACTGAGTCGCTATCTGGATAAAAACGAGTTTCGCGAGCAGGCCTTTACGATGCTGATACAGATGCGAGAAGCTCTGGTGCGCTTTCCAACCTCCTTTGCCCGTTGGGCGCGTTGTTTGACCGCACAAACTTTTCCGGGCCCCGAAGTGGCGATTACAGGAGACGACTGGCCGGCAAAGTGGCAGGAATTGCAACGTGCATACTGGCCTAACCGGGTAGTCATGGCAGCTGAAAAACAGGAAGAAGAATTTCCCCTTTTGGCCGAGAGGCTGGCCAAAGATAATGAGACGCTTATTTACGTCTGTAAAAACTATTCCTGTCAATTACCGGTTCAAAGCGTAGCCAGGGCATTGACCATGATCCGCGAAGTATCCACCTGAGCAGTTCATAGCCCGGCTGATTTGCCGCATATTTTAAATACGTCCGAATGAAGAATTGGATATTGGTAGTTTTCCTTTTTGGCGTAAGCCTAAGTACTGTCTGGTCGCAGCAAGGTATTCAATATAGCCTGTATATGCTCAACCGCTTCAACTATAATCCTGCCTACGCGGGAATGGACTATGAGTTGAGTGCCAATGCAGTCTACCGAAAGCAGTGGGTAAACGTTCCACAGAGTCCCTCCAATGCTTCCATCAACCTGCATATGCCCCTTTACATTGCCCGGGGTGGAATTGGCATCCAATTTGAGTCTGATGTTATTGGTGTGCAGCAGAGCACCCTGGTGCAACTTGCGTACAATTACCAACTGGAGATTGGCGACGGTATTCTATCGCTAGGTGTAGCGGGAGGACTTTTGCAGCGATCTATTGATGGCAGCCGTATTCGCACTCCTGACGGTATTTACGATGAGGGTAATGGCTTGTTTGACCATATGGACGGCATACTACCCCTTACCGAAGAAAGTGGCCAAACCCCTACTTTTGATGCTGGTATTTACTACAAAAGTGAATGGCTCGAGGGTGGCCTATCGGTGCGCAACCTGGTCGAACCAACAATCGGACTAAGCACGCTCGACATTCAGGTGACCCGCAATTACTTTGGCACGGCAACAGCCACCATTGATCTGGGCTATACGCTTTCGCTACAACCCTCGGTAATGGTGCGTAGTGATTTAACTCAAACTCAGACGGAATTATCCTTAATTGGAGTCTATGAAGATAAGTTCATGTTGGGAGGATCGGTTCGCGGCTACAATACCGACAGCTTCGACGCCATCGCGATTATCGGAGGATGGAATATCAGCGAAAGTCTGCGTCTGGCCTATGCCTATGACGTGACTATTTCCAACCTGAATAATGTCAGCAACGGATCACACGAAATCATGTTGGGCTACCGCCTCAACCAAACCATCGGTCAGGGACGTCCGCCCCGCATCATCTATCATCCACGAGCCTTTTAACCTTGCGATAAGCCTTCGTTCATAACCGCTATCTGCAAAATACAGTGAACGATTATCCGCTCTATTTGTACTTATTCCCCAAGAAGTAGCTGGCAAAGCCCAGGTTACTTCTTGGGCGGCAATAACAAGGTCATTCCTACTAATATATATCGGTTTGGCACCGTGAGGATACCACCATCTTGTAATGCATCGTTTTCGGTACTGCCCGCTTCATTTACCCACAGAGACCGTCACTATTTTTTCTTGAATGAAGATACGGGCCGCCAGAATTAAAAAATAAGTTTGCTGCATTATAATAAGCAAGATTGAGGGGACGTTACTCATGTGTCAAACGTTAAACTACGCTCCGAAAGGGAGTGTCTATTTTAAATTATTTTTTTAGAAGTTGCAAACGGTCTATCTTTGTAACCGCTTTCTAAAGGTCATACACATTAATCTGAAGGAAAACTCGGGTGTTAACATGAAAAATGTACTGAAGATTACACTGGCAGCACTAGTTGTTTTTGCCACGTCCTGCGGCGGAAGCCGACAAACTGGAGAACTGCTTGGCGTTCAAAACCGTCCGGAATGGAGTGGTATTAACCCCTACGGCATGGTATACGTTCCCTCGGGAACATTCACGATCGGCGTCGGCGACCAGGATGTTGCCAACACATTTATCCAGCGTCCTAAGACGATCTCTATTCAGGGGTTTTATATGGATGAAACAGAAATTACGAATAACGAATACCGGCAATTTGTCTACTGGGTTCGCGACTCCATCGCCCATACCATTTTGGGGCATTTCCGCGAAGATTCCGATATAGAACGAATTGACTGGGAGTACGAAATCGACTGGGAAGACGAAGCTCTGGAAGAGCTTTATTATCAGGGCGATGATCGTCTGGGTAATGCTAAAGATTACAATGTTGAATTGTTCGACTACGAGTACGAATGGTACGACTGGAAAGGCGCAGCCAGGGACCGGGGTAATTCCCCCAGGAGTTCGTTCATTGTTGAGCAGGAAACTAATATTTACCCCGACACTTTGGTCTGGGTACGGGATTATGCCTACTCCTACAACGAGCCGATGGCGCGAAATTACTTCTCACACCCTGCTTACGATGACTATCCCGTAGTGGGTATCGACTGGAAGATGGCCTCTGCCTTTTCTCACTGGCGTACACAACTTTGGAACAGTTACCAGGCCCAGGAAAAAAATGGCGTAAAGATCGAGAACTTCCGTCTGCCTACCGAATTTGAATGGGAATATGCCGCCCGTGGTGGTCGCGATCTGGCGCCCTATCCCTGGGGAGGCCCCTATGTCCGCAATGCCAAGGGCTGTCTGCTGGCTAATTTTAAGCCCGGCCGTGGTAACTACCCCGAAGATGGTGGTATGTATACCGTAAAAGCGGACGCTTACTTCCCTAACGATTACGGGCTGTACAATATGGCTGGTAACGTGGCGGAATGGACGAGCAGTGCGTTCTACGAAAACTCTTACGCCTTTATCCACGATATGAACCCGGATATTCGCTACGATGCGGAAGAAAATGATACCCCTGCCGACAAACGCAAAGTTGTCCGTGGTGGATCATGGAAGGACGTTTACCACTTCCTGCAAACCAGCACTCGTACCTATGAATACCAGGATACCACGAAATCATACGTTGGTTTCCGCTGTGCGCTAACCTTTATGGGTCGCTCCCTGAATGATTTCTAATGGATAGACCAACGCGTTAACACACTTCGGGTACCGAAAAGGATATTGCAGGCTATTCCTGCAATATCCTTCTTTCGTATCCAGGCTTTCGCCAAAAAAGTTATCTATAACCTGTAACTTTTCCGGGGCAACGCATTATAACGGGTAGAACTACCCAAACTAGTGAATTGACCTTTACGAATTAATCAATAACAACCTGTAAAAATACATCAAGATGAGCTTTTTTAAGTCCAAAGGTTTTAAGTATCTGAAGAACTTAATCATCGGTTTAGGTGCCGCCGTTGTGCTGTTAGGTGCCCTCTTCAAAATCCTCTCCTGGCCATATGCTAATGAAATGCTGATGGCTGGTATGTTCACCGAGGCTTTCATTTTTGCCCTGCTCGGTATCATTCCACCCGAAAAGGACTACTACTGGGAAAAACTTTATCCCGGCCTGGATACCTACAATAGTAGTGTAACACCATTGGCTGCCGGTGGCGTCTCGCAACCCGCTAATGTACCAGCTCTCAACGGTGAAGTAGTCGAGCAACAACTCGGTGGTATGTTGACAGAGCTGCAAACCATGTCACGCAGTATGTCTTCCCTGAAAGCCCTGCAAGAAGTAGACTTCAGCGGTACCAAAGACCAACTGCAGGCCATGAGCAACTTCTACAGCAAGCTTAATGAAGCTATGGCTGACTTATCCGACTCGGTAGAAGCAACCAAACAATACAAAGATCAACTGCACGATCTGAATACCAACATTGGCCGTCTCAATCAGACGTATAGCTCCCTGAACAACGTTTACGGAAACGTGGTATCAGCTATGTCCAATGTAAATAATGGTTAAGCCCGTACCTACGAGCCAACCATTCATTGTTAATCTGAAAATACTCCATAATTATGTCTATACCTAAGGAGCCGCGGCAGTTGATGATCAACCTGATGTATCTGGTACTGACGGCGATGCTGGCCCTGAACGTTTCGGCAGAGGTGATGAATGCCTTCTTTACCCTCGATAAAGGAAATAAAGAAAGCATCAACACTGTCGAAACCCAGCTTGATCAGACGGTCACCGGCTTAAAAGAATTGCTGAATGAAGAATCCAAGGCTAAATTTAAGCCAATCGAGCCCGCCGTTGATGAAGTGCGTGCTGCCGTAGCTGATTTCAACAGCTATGTGGATAACATGCGTGACACATTAATTGATATTGGCGGTAATAGAAACGGTGAAGTTGACGACGGCGACTACATCGAAGATCACGGTAAAAAAGTGCCCAAAGGCAAAAAGAATAAAGATATCACCACCCGTATTCTGGTAGATGACGGTAAAGGTGGCGAGCTCAAAGAGAAAATCCTTGCCACTCGCAAACGCCTCATCGACAGCTACACGGCCTTGCTGACAGAGCACGGAGAGACCTTTGGCCTTTCTGAGCAGGAAATTCAACGTAATGTCGCCTCTATCGGTGATAACATTCCCTTCGACGTCGATGATGAGACCTGGCAGGAAACGGATAAGCAGAGCTGGGAAGACTTTAAATTCCGGCAGATGCCCCTGGCCGCAGTGCTGCCTCTGTTGAGTCAGATGCAATCCGACGCTAAATCTTCGGAGGCCTCGCTGGTTAACCAAATGGCTACCCTGGCCGGTGGTCGGGTCGTAGAGTTTGATGCTTTCTTCCCGGTTGTCCAGGCTGACAAGGCCTACGTGATCGCCGGTGAACCATTTAAAGCACAAATCGCCGTGGGTACATACAGCTCACAGATCAATCCCGATGATATTACGATTAAGGTGAACGGCAGCACACTGCCGGTCAATGCAGAAGGTCGGGCCGAATATTCCGCAACCTCATCCACCACCGGTCAAAAAACACTGACTATGGAAGTTGCGGTGCGCAACCCCCTTACCGGTGAGATAAGCGATGGCGATGGTACCTTCACTTACGAAGTAGGTCGTCGCTCCGTAACGGTTTCTGCCGACAAGATGAACGTGATGTACGTGGGCGTAGATAACCCTATTTCCGTCGTCGCTGCCGGTATTTCTTCCAACGAATTGCGTGTAAATGCCTCTGGTGGTGGTATTCAACTGACTCCTACCAGTGGTAACGGTAAATACGTAGCCCGGGTCAGTAAACCCGGAAGAGCGAATATTACCGTATCCGGGGGTGGTCTGCAAAGATCCTCCTTCGAATTCCGCGTGAAACCTATTCCCGATCCAGTGGCCAAACTGGGTGGTGAAACCAGCGGCGATATTGGTAACGGTACCTTTAAAGCACAACAGGGCGTCATTGCAGAATTGCAAAACTTCGACTTCGACGCACGTTGCCAGATTGCCGGCTTCGAATTGGTTTATGTACCAAAACGTAAAGATCCGGTTCCCGTGACCAATGGTGGGGCTACCTACACACAGCAGGCGCGCAACCTGGTCAATCAGGCGAAGCCTGGCGACACCTACTACTTCAATAATGTACGGGCGAAATGTCCTGGTGATGTCGCTTCGCGTAAGATTAACCCAATGGTCTTCCGAATTCGATAAAAATTTAGGCCATTTATGTAATAGTGCACCAGTCTGACTCGTTACACTGGTGCACTATTTAATTTTGGCTGCAAAAATCAGTTTGAGCATGAACACAATAGGAAAACTCCTTGGTCTGGTACTTGTATTGGTCTTCATGGCCGGATCAGCTTTTGCCCAGGTTCCACGCAATATAATGACCGAGTCTGGCGAACCTCTCGTACAACCTCCTCTGGATGACATTGTTGAACCCACTACGGTGGCTACCAAACGCGTCCTGCCTTACGAATCACTACGGGAGGCCGACATCTTCTGGAAGAAACGCATCTGGCGCATTATTGATATCCGGGAAAAGATGAACCTTCCGTTTAGCTACCCCGAGCGCCCATTTTTCAAAATCCTGGTTGATGCAGCCAAAAACGATGAAGCTCCCATGCGGGTGTTTCAGGATGAAAAATTCCAGATCCAACTGGACACTACCGAGCTTAACAACGTACTGTATGATGTCGACACTATCATGGTGACCGACCCGGAAACGTACGAACAAAAGCCACAAGTTATTCGCAATGACATTAACCCCGACGATATTCAGCGCTACCGGGTAAAAGAAATTTGGTTCTTCGACAAAGAATCATCTACCATGCAGGTCCGTATCCTGGGTATCGCTCCGGTCATTCCGGTACGAGCCGAAGCAGGTGACCAAATTGTTGGTGAACGGGCGATGTTCTGGGTCTATTACCCCGAAGCTCGCCAGCACCTGTCTAACGAACGGGTATTTAGCTCGGCCAACGACGCCAGCCCGATGAGTTGGGAAGACTTGTTCGAAATGCGGTACTTCTCCAGCTACATCTTTAAGGAGTCCAACGTGAAAGACCTGCGCCTGCAAGATGAATACACCGGTCGCGAACTACTTATGGAAGCCGAACGAATCAAAGCTGAAATTTTCAACTTCGAGAACGATCTGTGGACCTACTAGTAATGCTTAGAGGCTAGATGGGAAGCGCCCTGCGGCTCTTCCGTCTAGAAGAGCCCAGACCAAAGAAAAAGGCCCGCGCATCATTGCGCGGGCCTTTTTCTTTATCCCTGCTATCTGCTACATCATATACTGCCAGGCAGTGCGGTATTCGCCTTTATCTTCAGCGTAGGCCAGAAAATCCTGGTAAAAGCGTGTATTACCAATGGTAGCACTATCGCCAATCACCACCAGTTGCTTACGGGCTCGCGTCATGGCCACGTTCATGCGCCGGTAGTCGGAGAGGAAACCGATCTCCCCTTTTGCATTTGATCGCACCAGCGAAATATAAACCACATCGCGCTCCTGCCCCTGAAAGCCGTCAATGGTATTGATGGTGAGCGGTACTTCCGCTAGTTTTGCATCATCTTCTACCCGATCTTCCAGATGTAAGACCTGCTCGCGGTAGGGCGAAATCAAGGCAATGCTGGGCAGCTCCAGCCCCAGGTGGTGATCCACCAATTCGTACAGATGCTCAAATAAAATCTGCGCTTCTTCCGGATTGTAGCGGCTGCGATAGGCCGGGTTGATCTTTTCGTCAAAACCACAGCCCGCCGTATCAATAAATATTACCGGTGTATTATCCTGTATGGTCAGGCGTTGCTCCGCTACACTAGGTGCTGCTTCCAGAAGTCCATCGTAAAACTCCTGATTCGAAAAGCCCATAATCTCGCGGTTCATCCGATACTGTGTGCGTAGCAATTGCACCCCGTGCAGGCGGTCCAGACTCTTTTCGATGAGCGTTACCGCAAAACCAGCATTCGCCGCTTTACGCGATTTTACCGTTGGCGGCAACTGATAGGGATCCCCCGTCAGCACCACCTTAGAGGCTTTGAGGATGGGCACCCAGGTGGCCGGTTCCAAAGCCTGCGCAGCCTCATCGATCACTACCGTGCGAAATTTCCGGCGCGTCAGTACCTTATCGGCTGCCCCAATCAAGGTACAGGTAATGACCTGTGCACCATCGAGAATTTGGTCAATCAGCCGGTCTTCCAGCTGATTCGCCCAGGCCATCAACTCCTTCGCTTCGCGGTAAAGATTTTTGCGCTCCAGGTATTCGTCCCGTCCAAATTTACGCCGGTACTTGCGGGCCTGCCGACGAGCTTCAGCCGCCTCAATTTTCACCTTTTTAATGTTCTTACTGTCCGGGTGTTCCGACATGCGCACATCCAACGTGTGCGAGAGGATATCCTCATCGACCCGTGAAATATTACCGATACGCACTACATTGAGACCCTGCTGACTAAGGCGCTCCGTTAGCAAATCTACTGCCGTATTGCTGGGCGCAGTAACCAAGACCGTATGCTCCGTTTCGCATAGCAGGCGTACCGCCTGTACAATGGTCGTGGTTTTACCGGTACCCGGCGGGCCATGTACGATGGATACATCGCGAGCAGACAGAATCGCCTGTACGGCCTCATTTTGCGATACATTCAGACTGGACAATGCCACCGGACTCTTTACCGGGTTAAACTGGGCATCCTGCTTGCCCTGAAAGATGTCGCGCAGCTCCTGCAGGCGGCCGTTTCCCGCCTCCATCACGATATCGAGGGTCTTTTCCATCACCTGATAGGTGCGCTCATCAAACAAAAGATCGACGCCAACCATCCCCAGTCCTACCCAATCGGGCAAATCTTTGCTGTTGAGGATGATTTTCATCCGGTTTTTGTGCACGAAGTACACTACCCCATTGGCTTCACCCCGGTTTACTGCCGGTTGGTTGGAGAACAGGCGTACCGTCTTGCCCGACCGAAACTGATGCTTTTCATTCAGCATAGTGGTGCGCTCCACCACTACAAAGGCTCGCTCGCCGATGGTGTAGCCCCGCTGCAATACGTTAAGTGGATACCAGGCCACCCCTTCCTCCTTGCGCTTATCAAGGGGGAGACGCTCAATCTTTTGTTTATACTGCTCCAGATCAGCTTCCTTTTCCCATAAGAGCTGTTCTTTGAGGTCTATAAACTCCTGGAGGCCTTTTGCCATAGCGGTATTTTTTGAGCAGGTTGCGGCTTTCGCCAAAAACGGCTTACGTTGCCAGTGATTTTATTCCAGGGCAACGATTTGGAAAGCAAAACCACTTTTTCCTTCATAATGTTCTAATTCCATGTCTAAACCTAAAGAAGCAAAAAAATTCCGGGAACAGTTTTCTGCCCTGCGTAACCTACCTCCTTTTTTCCGGTTAATCTGGCAGACTTCAGCCCGGCTGACCGTCACTAACGTCACGTTACGCCTCATCAAATCGGTCATTCCCCTGGCCATGCTGTACGTTGGAAAATTGATCATTGACGAGATCGTCATGCTGATTGCACAGGACAGCCCCGACCCTACCCTATTGTGGTGGTACCTGGGCGCTGAACTGGCCCTGGCTATAATTTCCGACGTAATTAACCGGGGGATTACCCTGGTTGACATTCTGCTGGGCGACCTCTTTTCCAACCGCACTTCCGTCGACATCATCCGCCATGCTGCCCGGTTAGATATGTATCAGTTCGAAAATCCGGAATTCTACGATAAACTGGAGCGGGCCCGCCGGCAGACTTCGAGTCGTACAGCCCTGATGACCCAGGTTTTGCAACAGCTACAAGATATGATCACGGTATTAACGCTTGGTGCCGGCCTCGTCGCTTTTAATCCATGGCTCATTTTGATTCTCGTGGTGGCGGTGATCCCCTCCTTTTTGGGCGAAAGCCACTTCAATCAACGCAAATATTCCCTTACCCGCTCGTGGACCCCGGAGCGGCGCGAGCTTGATTACCTGCGCTATATCGGAGCCAGTGATGCCACGGCGAAGGAGGTTAAAATATTTGGCCTATCTGATTTTCTGGCCCGCCGCTTTGGTATGCTGTCCCACAAATACTATCTGGCTAACCGCAAGATTGCCACGCAACGGGCCATTTGGGGTATACTACTCTCTACGCTGGCTACCCTGGCCTACTATGGGGCTTATGTGGTCATCGCTCTACAGACCATCTCCGGAGCAATTTCCCTGGGTACCCTGACCTTCCTTACTGGCTCGTTTGCGCGCATGCGCAGTATGCTGCAGGCCATCATGAACCGGTTTTCCCGCATTACCGAAAGCGCCCTCTACCTGCAGGATCTCTTTGATTTCCTGAATCTGGAACCCTCCATTATCAGCACGCCCGAAAGTGTGCGGTTCCCGGAAGAGCTACGGGAAGGCTTTACCTTCGAAAATGTAGGCTTCCGTTATCCTGGTACCGATAAGTGGGCTATACGACACCTGTCGTTTACCCTGCGCAAGGGCGAAAAGCTGGCCCTGGTGGGCGAGAACGGAGCCGGCAAAACCACGCTAGTCAAGCTACTGGCCCGCCTCTACGATCCTACCGAGGGACGCATCCTGGTCGACGGTATCGACCTGCGACAGGTTGAGCTGGACAGTCTCCGCCGTAACATTGGCATTATTTTTCAGGACTACATCCGCTTTCAGCTCAAGGCCAAAGAGAACATTGCGGTAGGCAACATCGATAAGCTCGCCGAGCAACTCACCATTGAGGAAGCTGCCCAGAAAAGTATGGCCGATGAGGTCGTCGACACCCTGCCCGAACGCTACGAGCAGGTACTGGGGAAACGCTTTAAAGACGGCGTTGATCTCTCCGGTGGGCAATGGCAGAAGGTAGCCCTGGGCCGGGCGTACATGCGCGATGCCCAATTGCTGATCCTCGACGAGCCCACCTCGGCCCTCGATGCGCGGGCCGAGCACGAGGTATTCCTGCGCTTCAGCGAACTTATTGCCGGTAAGACTGCCGTGCTCATCTCCCACCGCTTCTCTACCGTCCGCATGGCTGACCGCATTCTCTTCCTCGAAAATGGCCAACTACTCGAGTTGGGTAGCCACGAAGAACTATTGCAAAAGCAAGGTAAATACGCCGAGCTTTTTCACCTGCAGGCGCAAGGGTATTTGTAGGTTTACATACTTTGCTACTGGTTTGCGCTTCCCGTACCAACGCATTCCTGATGTACCTCAAATAAGCTCCGAGTATTATAACATCATTACTATTTTTCTTATATTAGTTTAGGTTTTAGCGTAAAATCTAAAGATCAGAGGTAGCCCCAAAGCGCTCGTAAGAAATACAGTGACCCGGCGCGATTACACACAAAAGCCCTCTAACCCAAGATTACAATAACAGACCTCCCAGTTATCCTGATACCCTTCCACTAATTCACCATTAACAACTAACATAATTGCCCTGTCTGCCTTTTGAAGCACACGAGGATTCGCTTTAATAAGAATTCTGCCTGATAGCAGATTAATAGTCTGGTTTTTTGCCTATATAAGTTACTTTTAATCCCCCTGCCATGCTGACAAAAAAAATAAGCTTTTTCTTATTGGTTTACTTCTTTCTGGCTACAGTCTCTGGTCAGAATACCACCTACGATTCCCTAATCACCCGCCACCGGGATACAAACTTACCTGAACGGGAGCGTTTGAAAGCCCTTAGTGAACTTGGGCAAACTAACTTTTTGAATGCTTATCCGGATAGCCTGGTTCACTTTTATGAACAGTCAGAAGGGATGATGTCAGCCTGGGGCGATGGCCAAGCTCACATTCAGCGTGATCTACAGTTATCAGCAGCATATTTTATCACTAGTCAACGTGAAAAAGGGCTCAAAAGAGCTCAAAGAGCAGAAAAAACAGCCTCTACTACTAGCGATACAGCCTCATTGTTGAGGGCAATAAAGCTACAAGGTAACAGCTATGCTATGAATTCCGATTTTAAGCTGGCCATAGATAAGTATTCGGAAGCACTGATCCTTGCCGAGCAGCAGGGAAACCAAAAGAGCATAAATGGAACAATGGCGAATCTTGGTGTTCTCTATTCCTTTATGGAGGAGTATGAAAAGGCCAGATACTATTTTTACAAAGTGCTTGAAGATACCCGACAAGAGGGAAATATCCTGAATGAAATCCGATACTTGATGAACATAGGTGTAAGTTATCGGCAGGAAAAAAGCTATGATGAAGCATTACACTATTTGCTACAAGCCCAGAAATTGCACGACAACCACAAAATATCACTTGGTCCACTGGAAGCGCTACTTGACATTGAAACGGGACAACCATATTTTGCAAAGGGACAAGTCGATACCGCAAAAGCATATTATCTGAAGGCTTTAGCTTTAGCCAAAAGCAATGGTTATTTTGATTATTTAAGTGGAGTCCAGTATGAATTGGCAAAACTATACCGGAATAACCAGCCTGATTCCGCAAGATACTATGCCAGGCAAGCTGAAGAATTGGCATTAAAGAAAAACAAAAACATCTTTTTTTTAGCCAATGTTAAAGAACTACTCATCCACCTACATGAAGACCGACAGGAATATAAAGAGGCTTTAACCATCTATAAGGAATGGCAGCGTTTGCAGGATACCATCTACAAAGAAAAAAACCAACGTGCCGTCTATCAGGCTGAAGCTCGCTATGAATACGAAAAGCAAAAAATGGCCGATGCGTTTAGGTTTGAGCAAGAACTGATACGACAAGAAATCATTGCCCAAAGACGAATGTATATACTTGGGAGTATGGCCATACTCATCCTAACTGTGTTTGTAGGTTTATTTCTCTATCACCAAAAACGAGCCAAACAGGAATACCGGGAATTACTGCTGCAAATCGATGCTCTGAAGGAACGGCTCGTCGTACAATCCATCGCAGTACCCGACGCCCAACAAGACGTACAACTCGACCGGGAGCAGATTGAATCGTACCTGGGCAAATCCCTCGGTGAATCCTCCTGGACTATAATTACCACTATTTTTGAGAATCCTTCTATCGGTAACCGGGAATTAGCCGAACAGGTCTATCTGAGTGCTGATGGACTGAGCTCTGCTCTACGGCGCATGTATAAGGCATTTAAGGTGAAGACCGAAAGTAGCCGCAACAAAAAAGTTGCCCTCCTTTCTAAGGTAGTAAAAATATCACTGGGACGGGAAGCTTGAATACTAGAAGCCATTTCGAAAATGTTTTTGATGTTGAAAATGTATAATTTTGGCCCGGAATAAGGTATAGCAAGCGCGCATAACCTTAACTATCCCATACTTGCTAGCGGGAGTTTTGTAATGCTGTTCAGGGCCAAAAGGTACTTTTCTAACCCCAAAGGAGTGTTTTTGAGGTGGTCCTAACTACTACCTCATTACTATCCCTATGTAAGGCGTATCTTCTATTAATCCATTCCAAAAGGATACATTCTTATAATTGCACACAATTGTGTGCAATATTTAGCCTTATCTTTCGAGAGAATACTGATTAGGTGTAGAGCTTGTTTTACGTACTTATCGAATGCACAACTTAAAAAGAGCATAATCTTTTACCTATACTTATTTAATCAGTATGCATCCGATCTAGTAAGTTGTAAAGGTTCCTGCAAACATCTCTTTGCAGATTTCTTTTGTTTGTCCTTTTCCGAATCAGTTATCACCAATCAAACGCATGATGGAACACATATCGCATTACTAATAAAAGATGGCATACATTAACCTATACAGGAAAATTATTGCGCGAAAAATCCATGATACTTGCATTTGACTCTTAACAACTCTATATAAAAAGAATATATCCTTGAAAAATAAAATTTGTGAGTTGGGTAAGTATGGATGTCAACAGCATAGCATGCTGGGGGCAATACTTATTCTCCTCCAGATGTTCGCCTGTAAACCTCCTCCACGAATTGTTCAACCGGTCAAACCCTACCAACATAAGGAAAAGCTCAGTCTTCTAAAACAGCAGACGGACATCCTTCTTCTTGTCAAGTGGTATAAAGCGATATACCCTCAGCAACAAGTTTTATTAATTTCTCCAGAATATGGTAGCATGGAACACCCTCTACAGTCAAAGCAATATATCGCAGAGGCTACGGAAAAGCATACCCGGCAAATACAGAATTATCAGAAAATGCACAAGCGAGTTCTACAGCAAAAAAAACAGCAAAGTCGAGTCCAGTTCTCTTTTTGGCTCCTCGTATTTTCTTTCTTGAGCCTGATTTCGATGTATCTGTTAATCGCTCAGCGTGCTCTTTACCGTCATTGGCGTCAGCAGCTTTTAGGGGAAATTGACCGGCTAAAAAGTTTTCTGCCAGCAAAAAAGCCCTAGAGATACATCTCATTCAATCTAGCATACTTTCCCGATACTACATCTTACGTCGCGTCCACTCCAACCGATCTCAAACTACACAGATATCTGTGTCGCACTCCACTGCACAGCCTTCCCCATCAATTATGGTCTATTCTCTCTTAGACAGTAACACACCTCTTCCCAAGCTTTCGTACCTATTTAAAACACTAAAAATCAAATTTTTACATAAAAAAGTATCTACTACACCCCTGAACAGTTATCTGTGCACATAGTCTAAAAACCTGTTTGCACAAAATTTTGTGTTGCCAAAAAAACTATAATTGAGATATCAGTTCGCCAAAAATAGAAATACAAAATAAAGCACAATAAAACAGGAATACCTATTGGATTCATCCTATATACCCCGGCAAGTACTATCCCTGCATATCCCCAAAACCAAAATCCCTCACGTACTCCATCCACCCCGACTTATACAGTATGACATTATAGCGATCAGCGACTGCACTACAGTCGCCCGGGCGGAGTATGACGTGTAAACTTTACC
>Ga0102940_1000954_pt1 | contig 19277 bp, 17 predicted proteins | sample SalPonR2_C_D1_MG_FD_78215 | JGI IMG/M metagenome (GOLD analysis project Ga0102940, IMG submission 78215) | Salt pond soil microbial communities from South San Francisco under conditions of wetland restoration - Salt Pond MetaG R2_C_D1_MG | ecosystem: Environmental > Aquatic > Marine > Intertidal... | reverse complement strand
GTCCAGTGCCCGGTAGATATCCTTCCGCTGCCAGTCCTTCCGCGTCGAGGCCGCATCATCCATGATGTCCCGCAACCCGAGGACCACCCTGGTTTCGGGTTTGAACTGCCGGAACCAGTGCAGGGTGGGGACGATTTCCCGGTTCAGTCCAAGGGGAGCCTTGTCCACGATGAACAGGGCCGGGTTGAAGGCCTTGGCCGTGGCGGTGATGATCTCCTGGCGGATGTTCATGGCATATTCCGGAGCCACCCGGATGGAATGGGGGACATAGCTTTCGTTGCTTTGCTTGATCATGCCGGGAATACGCACGAAGTCCACACCCTCGGGGAAGTCGAACCGCCCCACGATGGGTGAGCCGGTCAGGATGAGGATGTTCACGCCTTCACCCACCAGGGTCCTGGCGATGGCCATGGTCCGTCGGATGTGTCCCAGTCCGTACGTGTCGTGGGAATACATGAGGATGTTGTAGGATGATGATGGCATAACTGAAAATTTGTAGTGCAGGTGAAAGAAGAGTGTCAATGTTTGAGACGGGATGCGTTCAGAAATCAAAACGCAGAACAGGTTGTCAGTCAGCCATGTACAATATCCCCGGCTCCGGGCAGCCGGGGATATTTTTTTTGTCGTCGAATGGTCAGTTCTGCTGGAGTCCGGCAGCGGCCTGTTCAACCTGTTCGATCATCTTCTGTCGTTCGGCGCTGATGGTTTCAGCCAGTTGCGGATCATGCAGGGCCAGGATCTGGGCGGCCAGCCAGGCCGCGTTTCTGGCCCCGACCTTGTCCAGGGCCAGGGTGCCCACGGGGAAGCCCGGGGGCATCTGAACCGTGGCCAGCAGGGCGTCCATGCCGCCAAGGGAGGAGCCGGTGACCGGAATGCCCAGAACCGGCCTGATGGTCTTGGCTGCTACTGCTCCGGCCAGGTGGGCGGCCAGTCCGGCTGCGCAGATGAACACCTCGCAGCCGCCTTCTTCCAGCTCTTTGACCAGCTTTGCGGTCCGCTCGGGGGTACGATGGGCCGAGGAAACCGTGAATGTGTGGGGAATGCCCAGTTTGGTCAGCAGATCGCTGCAGGGCTGAACCGTGTCCTTGTCCGAAATCGATCCCATAAAAATGGCAACTTTACTCATGCGTTATTCCTCCTGAGTCCTTTTTCTCCGATATCACGTCTGAAATACATGCCGTCAAAGTGAACTTTTTCAACTCCCTGGTACGCCTTGTCTCTGGCCTCGGCCAGGTCTTTGCCGAGCGCGGTCACGCACAGGACCCGTCCTCCGCTGGTGGTGCAGGTATCGCCGTCAAGAACGGTTCCGGCCTGGAACACTTTGAGCCCCTCGATTTTTTCGGCCTCTTCGATACCGGTGATGACCCGTCCCCTGGGATAGGAGCCGGGGTACCCCTCGGAAGCCAGGACCACGCCCATGGTCGGCTCCTCTTTGATGCGGACCATGTCCGGGGTCAGGGTGCCGTTTACGCAGGCCAGCATGATGTCCACGATATCCGAATCGAGACGCATCAGCAGAGGCTGGCATTCGGGGTCGCCGAACCGGACGTTGTACTCAAGGACTTTCGGGCCGGTCTCGGTCATCATCAGTCCGGCGTAGATGACTCCCTTGAAGGGGTGGTCAAGGGCGTCGAGATGCTGGACAATGGGTCGGATGGTCATGTCCAGCATCATGTCGTACTCTTCCGGAGGCAGAATCGGGGCCGGGCTGTAGGCACCCATGCCGCCGGTGTTCAATCCGGTGTCGCCCTCGCCGATTCGTTTGTGGTCCTGGGCCGAGGGCAGGGGGACGATGGTGTGACCGTCGCAGAAGGCCAGAAAGGAGGCCTCTTCTCCAATCAGGGCTTCCTCGATGACCACCCGCTCCCCGGCGGCGCCGAAGACCTGGTCCTGCATCATCTCCTTGAGGGCGGTCTCGGCCTCGTCCATGGAGGAGGCGATGACCACGCCCTTGCCTGCGGCCAGACCGTCGGCCTTGATGACCACCGGCAGGGATTGTTTTTTCAGATAATCCCTGGCCGTATCATAGTCGTCGAATACCGCGAAGTCTGCGGTGGGAACCTCGGCCTCCTTCATCAGGGACTTGGCAAAGGCCTTGGATCCCTCGAGCTGGGCACAGAAGGCCCCGGGGCCGAAACAGGGAATCTTTTCTTCGGACAGGGCGTTTCGAAGTCCGAGCACCAGGGGCAGCTCCGGTCCGGTCACGACCAGGTTGATCTCCTTTTCCCGGGCAAAGGCGACCAGGGCCGGGATGTCGTCATCCTGAATGGGGACGTTTTCCCCTTCCAGGGCTGTCCCGCCGTTTCCCGGGGCGATATACAGTCTGGAAACCCTGGGGCTCTGATTGATTTTCCAGGCCAGGGCGTGTTCGCGGCCGCCCGACCCGACAATGAGTATGTTCACGGTATCCTCCGCGTTTGGTGCGCACTGTGCAGGCGCTTTGTGGTGGTGTTGTCGACGAGTGCGACGGTCTTGTTCACGGTTTGCGTTTGAACATTTTTTCCAGCTGATGCAGGGAAAAGGAGACCCGAACCGGCCGTCCGTGCGGGCAGTGCGCCGGGGATTCGGTTGATTGCCAGGCGGACAACAGTCCCATGGCCTCGTCCCGGGTCAGCTCCTGGCCCGCTTTGATGGCCGAGCGGCAGGCCAGCATGGTCCACAGTTCGTCCATGGTTCTGCCCTGGTCGGACAGTGTATCCTCAAGGTACTCCCTGGCCTCGGCCGGCTTCAGGGTGACCGGGATCGTCCGGATCAGCAGGGAGATATCCGAGGGTCGTTCCAGGGAAAATCCGAGGGCCGCGAGCTCCTCCCACAACTCTGTCAGCCGGTCCGCCTGGGCCGGATGCAGGGAGAGCTCCATGGGCAGGGCCAGGGGACGGCGGTCCTGGTTTTTTCCCTGGGCGCGGAATGCTTCGTACAGGATGCGTTCATGGGCCGCATGCTGGTCCAGGAGTTCCAGTTCCTGCCCCGGGGTCCGAAAAATCAGGTATGTGTTGCCCAGCTGTCCCAGGTACTCAGGCTCGGGCGCCTCCGGGCCACTGGGGGAGGGGACGTCCGGGCCGGGGGCCTCCAGGGGGATCGTCGGTTCGTGCCCTGCAGAGTCCGGAGCCGGGAGGGGCTCCGTCCCGTAGGCCGTATCTTTGCGTTCGGGCGGGGGGCCGGGAACCGGTTCACCGGGACCGGGGTCATGGGCAAAGAGCCAGGCATGGTCGCGCAGGGCGTTCCTGTTCGTTTCGGGAAAGGTTGAGGAGACTTCGATTTCCATTCGGCCCTGTTCCGCGGTCGGTCCGGGAGGATCGGGAGCATCACCGACATGGAGCGGCCGGGAAAAGGCCTGATCCACTGCCCGGTGCAGCAGAGAGAATATTTCCCCCTCGTCCTGGAACCGGACCTCGGTCTTGGCCGGATGTACGTTGACGTCCACCCGCTCGGCGGGAATATCCAGAAACAGCACAACCTGAGGATACTCCCTGGACAGCAGCCTGCCCTTGTACGCCTGCCGCAACGCACCGAGAAGCATCTTGTCCTGTACCGGCCTGCCGTTGACATACAGGAAAATCCGGTCCCCCCGGGACTGGGCGGTCTCGGGACTTCCGGCCAGGCCGTGTACCGAGAGATCGTCCCGGGAAAAGGAGAATTCGCGCAGTCCGTCGCAGACCGAGGGAGGCCACAGGACCCGGACTCGTTGCAGCAGGGTCTGGTCGCGGAGAAAACGGTGCAGAGGGCGGCCGTCCCGGCTGAGTTCAAAATCCACGCCCGGATGGGCCATGGCCATCCGGGCAAAGATGTCTGCGCACCGTCTGGTTTCGGTGGCCGGGGTTTTCAAAAATTTGAGTCTGGCCGGGACATTGGCGAAAAGGTCCCGGATCTCCACCCTGGTTCCCCTGCGGGGTGCGGCCGGTCCCTGGTCCGTGATCCGTCCGTGAAGGACCTGAACAAAGGTTCCTTCGTCGGGTTCGCGTTCCGGAGTCGGGGACCATGACGAGGTGATCCGGCAACTGGAAATCGAGGCGATGCTCGGCAGGGCCTCGCCTCGGAACCCGAAGCTGGCCATGGAGCTCAGGTCGTGCACGGATGTCAGTTTGCTTGTGGCGTGGCGGGTCAGGGCCAGGGGCACCTCTTCGGCCGGCATGCCTCGGCCGTTGTCCTGGACCGTGATTTCTCCCCGTCCCCCGTCCCGGATATCCACCTTGATCGTTGTGGCCCCGGCATCAAGGCTGTTCTCCACCAGTTCCTTGACCACGCTGGAGGGGCGTTCCACGACCTCTCCGGCCGCGATCTGGTTCTGCACCTCCGGCGGAAGAACCCGGATGGGGGGGGTGTTTTTTAACGGCATGATACTCTCGGTCGACGGAAGATTAGAAGGTCCCCAGCTGGGCCAGATTGACCTTGACCCCGACCCGGGTTTCCGTGTCCTTGAAGGAGGCCTCCAGCTCAAGCCAGAAACATTGATGGATGTAGCGCAGGGTCAGGCTTTTTTCCAGGTCTTCGTTCGTCTCCAGGTCGGTCCGGTAGACAACGGAGGCCAGCCAGTTTCGTTTCAGCCGGTACTGCCCCCCGACCTTGACGATGGTGATGTCCTCGTTGCGGTCGATGAAGTTGGTTTTTTCTTCGTATTCGTCCTCGGGGTTTTCTTCCTGGAAGTCGAGACCGAAAAACATGTTGCCCCTTTCCGGCCAGATCAGGGTCAGAAGGTGCTCATGTTCGGTGACGGTTTTGGAGTAGGGAGAGAACCAGGTCTTGTCGGTCAGGCGCAGGTACCTGCTGAACGAGGTCTGCAGTTCGGCTGTGATGTCCGAAAAGGGGCGACCGGGGTATGTGTCCAGGTCGTTGTTTCGGGATGCCTCCCGGAAGTCGTAGCTCTGCTCCAGTTTAAGGCGGACCACGTCCAGATAATCCGTGCGTATTTCGCCCGCTCCGCCCCCGGCGGCGTCTCCGACCAGGGTCTCCCGTTTTCGGGTCAGGACCTGGGTCAGGGAGTAGGTCAGATTGTTTTCCGGGTCGATGCGGTCCTCGGACTCGACGAACTCGGGGAGTTCGCTCTGTCGTACGTATGGAATAAAGTCGTACTCGATGCGGGGCTGCACCGAGTGTTTTATTTTGGTCCAGCGGAATTCGTCGAAGGAGGCTTCGGCCGGGTCAAGAGACGGGGCCAGGGAGAAGACGCGAAACAGCTCGTTGTAGGCCGTGATATTGTAATCCGGTATGCCACGGGAGTGGAAGTTGCTGCCGGTGTCCACGGAGCTGTCGTCATCCTCGTATTTGTCGATCATATACAGCGTCTCCCGCCATCCCACCTTGGGGGTGATCGTTCCGTAAGCCGTGGCCCACGGGAGGCTGATCCGGGGGTGCATGTCGATCCGGGTGCCCGTGGTGCCGGAGAACCGCCAGAAATAGACAGCCTCGTTGGTGGCCTCCCAGTCGAACATTGTGTCGAACAGACTGGTTTTGTAGAAGTTGAGGTTGAGCTCGGGGAGGCGCTGGACCGTATCGTCGTCGGAGTAGGAGTAGCTCAGGTTGTTCTCATTGAAGGAGTTCAGGTTCTGCGTGTACACGATCCGTCCCTCGAACCCGATGTTGCTCCAGTTTCTGGAGAGCACCGCAGTGCTGGTCCGGTAGTAATCGTCATCGTCTTCGATGTCCCGCCCGAATTCCTGCAGAAACTCCTCCCTGGATTGCTCGAACCCGGAGTACCCGTCACCGAACTCCCGCAGGTAGTTCTTGTCCGAGACCAGGTCCAGGTCGAACTTGGTCTTCCAGGCAGGGGTGCCGAGAAAACCGTTGTATTTGGATCTGATCCAGAACCGTTCCGTGTTTTTGCGCACCACATTGTCCCCCTGAAACTGGGAGTCCTCGTCGCTTTCGCTGTCCGCGCTCTCTTTGTCGTGCAGCCAGTCCAGACGCCAGAGTCCCCTGGTGTTCAGGTTGGGCGTTGAGCGGTACTCGATGCCCTGCATCAGGCCTTTCTGTTCGATGAAATTTTCATACAGGGTTACGTCCCGTTCGTCGTCGATGACCTGGAAATAGGGCAGGTTGAACTGGAATCCGAGCCGGTCCGAGACTGAAGCCTCGGGGCGGAGAAAGCCTGACTGACGTTTGGTCTTGACCGGGATGACCAGGTAGGGGGAGTAGAGCACCGGCCGGTCCTTGATGCGGAACCTTGGCCCTTTGAGGGTGGCGTATCCGTCCATGGCCAGCTCTCCCTCCTCGGACTGCAGAGACCAGGCCGGAACCTCTCCGTCACAGGCCGTGACCGTGGCCCGGGTGAAAGAGTAGGTATGCTGCCCGGTCTTGTTCAGCCGTTCGCCCTTGAAGTAGATGTGCGGGTCCTCGAGAAAGACCTGGCCGTTTTTAAGCCAGCCCTGACTGGAATTCAGGTTGAATTCCGCCTCCTCGGCCGACAGAAAATCCCCATCGAATCTGGCTTTGACGTTGCCGCGCAGAAAAACCCATTTGGTATCCGGGTAATATCTGGCGTAATCCGCCTGCAGGTAGTCCTCACCCCGGTGCAGTTCCACATCCCCGAAGGCCTCCAGAATGTCGCTGTTCTGGTCGCTGACCGTGCGGTCCGCCTCCAGTTGCCAGGGGATGCGTTCTGAAGAGGGGGCTTCGGCCTGAGCCAGTGACGGGTGAGCCGGCAGGAGGTGGATGACACACAGGACGGCAAGGAGCGAAAACAGATGTGTGGTTCTCATCGGCAAGAATTTTCCTGGCTGAATTCGGTAGGGAATCGAGAGGGGACTACACCGCCGCCCCTCGGAGATCGTCAGTCGTCGGCCGCCTGTAGCACACCCGGAAAGACTTGCCCAGAGGTCTGGCTTGGGAAAAAATGAACAAGTGGTGTTTGCAAGAGGTAACATCTTGTATTTAAAGAGGGTATTCTGTTGCCTCTGAAAATGAAGCCTGCATTGAGTAGGAACTCAATTGTTCGAAATAGTTGTAAAAATGCATCAAAATGAAGTCTGAGCTTTTTGCTGAATGCGCTTGACGATGGGTACGGTGTGATTTAAGAACCGCGCAATTGTGCGCCTGCCGGTAGGAGGCGTGCCGGAACCGTCAACCGCCAGTGTGCGTGCGAGCAACCCCATGAGTCTTGAAAAATTCTTTAAATCCAAGATCAGGACCATCTCAGACCGGTGGGCCGATGCCATCATTCAAAGCTACCCCGAAGAGGGAGCGAAATTTTTTGCAGGCTCCAAAAATCAGTTTGCCAATCCTGCAGGGCATACATTTCGAACCAATGTGGAAAGAATTCTGAATCTGATTCTTTCCGGGGACGACTCCGAGGAACTGCGAACCCAGATTGACGGTATTGTCAGGATTCGGGCCGTACAGGGGCTCGGGCCCTCCAGAACCGTGGCCTTCGTGTTCGCGCTGCGTTCGATTATTGAAGAGGAGGTGGCCAGAGCCGGGCTGACCCTGTCCGGGGAGGACCGTGATTTCTGGACGGTAAAGGTGGATGAACTGGCCCTGATGGCCTTTGAACAGTATGTGAAGTGCCGGGAAGTCTTGTGGGAACAAAAGGCGAACCATCTTTACAACCGGACACACAAGTTGTTGGAACGGGCAGATCTGCTCAAGAAAGAGGTTGCGGGGTAGGTCCCCCGTTGCGATATCTGGTGTAACCCTTAGCGAGGTAAAGGTACATGAAAGCTCTTTACTCCCTTTTCCTAGTCCTGGCTCTGGCGGCTGCTGCCCTCGTGGGTGCCGGGGCATCCGGTATGCAGTCCCTGTTCGGGATCGTCATACCCTACCTGGCTGTGGCGTGTTTCGTTTTCGGCTTCAGCTGGCGGGTCGTGTGCTGGGCGCAGTCCCCGGTACCCTTCAGAATTCCGACCACGTGCGGACAACAGTCTTCTCTGCCCTGGATCAAACAGTCCAAGGTCGAGAATCCGTCTTCCACCCTCGGGGTGATTGTCAGGATGGCTTTCGAAGTCCTGCTGTTTCGGTCTCTGTTCCGGAACACGCAGATGGATGTCCATCAGGGCCCTCGAGTGACGTACAGCTCCAGCAAATGGCTGTGGCTGGGCGGTCTGGCCTTCCATTATTCTTTTCTGGTTATTTTCATCCGTCACATGCGGTTGTTCACCGAACCTGTTCCTGCGTTCTTCGGGCTTTTCGAGGCCGTCGACGGCATGCTGCAGATCGGTGCTCCGACCCTGTACATCACCGATCTGGTCTTTGTGGTCGCCGTGACCTATCTGTTCCTGCGCCGGGTGGTGGTGCCTCAGATTCGGTACATCTCCCTGGTTGCCGATTATTTTCCCCTGTTCCTGCTCCTTGGCGTCGGTCTGAGCGGTATCTTCATGCGCTACTTCGCCAAGACCGACATCGTGGCCGTCAAGGAACTGACCATGGGACTGGTCACCTTTAATCCGGTCATTCCTGCCGGGATCGGGGCCACGTTCTATGTTCATCTTTTTCTGGTTTCCGTGCTGCTGATCTACTTTCCGCTCAGCAAGCTGATGCATATGGGTGGCGTCTTCCTCAGCCCGACCAGAAATCTGCGTGCCGACAGCCGAAGCTTTCGCCACGTGAATCCCTGGAAGTTCGAAAACGTGCATTATCATACCTACGACGAGTACGAAGACGAATTCAGAGAAAAAATGATCGAGGCTGGACTCCCAGTCGACAAGGAAGGAGAACAGAATGTCTAACTTGCCAACCCCGGAAGAACTGGCGAAAGTCGACCACAATCCGCCCAGCAAGGACTGGATGGATGTCCCCGTGGATATCAAGGATGGTCGCTACTGCTATCCTTCCAATCCGGCCAGTGTGGAGTATGTGGGACTGCCCAACGCCCGGAAATGGGACCCCCTGGCTGAGGACTGGAAACTGCCTGAAAACTGGCAGGAGATCATCCTGAACGGTATGCGGGAGCGTCTCGACAAGTATCGGTCCTTCAAGGTGTTCATGGATGTCTGTGTCCGGTGCGGTGCCTGTGCGGACAAGTGTCACTACTTTATCGGCTCGGGTGACCCCAAGAACATGCCGGTTCTGCGCGCCGAACTGCTCCGGTCCGTGTACCGCGGCGAGTTCACCAAGGCCGGCAGGATTCTGGGGCGGTTTGCGGGCGGCCGCAAGCTGACCGCCGAAGTGCTCAAGGAGTGGTGGTACTACTTCTTTCAGTGCTCCGAATGCCGGCGTTGCTCCGTGTTCTGCCCCTACGGCATCGACACCGCGGAGATCACCATCATGGGCCGGGAACTGCTCAATCTGGTCGGCCTGAACATCGACTGGATCGCCACCCCGGTGGCCAACTGCTACCGGACCGGGAACCATCTGGGCATCCAGCCGCACGCCTTCAAGGATATGCTCGAATTCTTCTGCGAGGACATCGAGGAGATCACTGGAATTCTGCCTGAGCCCTCATTCAACGAGAAGGACGCGGACATTCTGTTCATCACTCCTTCCGGAGACGTCTTCGCTGACCCCGGGACCTACACATGCATGGGTTACCTCATGCTTTTCGAATACCTGAAGCGGGAATACGGTCTCAAGGTGACCTGGTCCACGTACGCTTCGGAAGGGGGCAACTTCGGTTTCTTCACCTCGCACGAAACCATGAAGCGCCTCAACTCCAAGATGTACATGGAGGCGGATCGTCTCGGAGCCAAGTGGATTCTGGGCGGCGAGTGCGGTCATATGTGGCGGGTCATTCATCAGTATATGGATACCCTGAACGGCCCCGATTTCCAGAGTCCGAACATGGAAGTGCCGGTCAACCCCATCACCGGGACCCGGTTCGAGAACGCAGCCTCCACGAAGATGGTGCATATCGCCGAATTCACAGCCGACCTGATCAAGCACGGCAAGCTGAATCTCGACCCGAGCCGGAACGATAATATCAACCTGACCTGGCATGACTCCTGTAACCCGGCCCGGGGCATGGGCCTCCTGGATGAGCCCCGGTACGTGGCCAAAAGCGTGGTCAACAAGTTCACTGAGATGCCGGTGGGCACCATCCGCGAGCAGACCTTCTGCTGCGGCGGCGGGGCCGGCCTGAACGCAGGTGAAAACGACGAGTTGCGGATGATGGGCGGAATGCCCCGAGCCAATGCGGTCAAGTATGTCCACGACAGAAACGGCGTGAACATGCTCGGGTGCGTATGCGCCATTGACCGGGCCGTGCTGCCCAACCTGATGCAGTACTGGGTGCCCGAAGTCGATGTCTGCGGTCTGCATGAACTGGTGGCCAACGCCCTGGTTTTCCCCGGCGAGGGCGAACGGGAAACGGACCTGCGCGGTGAACCCCTGCCCGGGAAGGAGGAGGAATAATGTACGACAAGGGAAAAGTACTCGCGGGTCTGGCCGTGTTTGTCGGCCTGATGACCTTTCCGTTCTGGTTCAATATCGGCACTGCCGCTTACGAGCGTCCCAAGCTTCTGCTTCCCAAGGACAGCAAGGAGTGCGTGGAATCCGCCGAGTGGATGCGTGCCGAACACATGCAGCTTCTGAACGACTGGCGCGATGAGGTCGTGCGTGACGGTGATCATGATCACGTCAGCTCCGTGACCGGCAAGACATACATGAAGAGCCTGACCAAAACCTGCATGAAATGTCACGACAACAAGGAACAGTTCTGCGACAAGTGCCATACATCTCTGTCCGTAAGCCCCTACTGCTGGGATTGTCACGTCGCACCTAAGGGGGACAAGTAAATGAAGAACAGCAGAAGAACGTTTCTGAAAATCGCCGGTCTGGCCGCCCTCGGCTGGGGCGTGCGTCCGGCCGGCAACCTGTTCGCCTCTTCCGGAGGAGGACACGGGTCGGCCTCGGGAGTGCATTGGGGCATGGTCATCGACACCCATAAACTGACCGATGCGATCATCGAGAAGTGTGTCGAGATCTGTCACTCCATCCACAACGTGCCCACCATCGATTCCAAGCAGGATATCAAGTGGGTCTGGAAGGCGCCTTTTCACAGCCTGTTCCCCACCCAGGACCATAAGTTTCTCAAGGATCTCAGCCATCACGAGACCTTGTCGCTGTGCAATCACTGCGAAAATCCCCCCTGTGTCCGGGTCTGTCCGACCAAGGCCACATTTCAGCGGGAGGACGGTATCGTCATGATGGACTTTCACCGGTGCATCGGCTGTCGGTACTGCATGGCTGCCTGCCCCTACGGTTCCCGGAGCTTCAACTACCACGATCCGCGCAAGTTTCTCAAGGAGACCACTCCCGAGTTCCCCACCCGGGCCATGGGCGTCGTGGAAAAATGTGAATTCTGTGCCGAACGGCTGGCCGAAGGCAAACTTCCGGCATGTGTGGAGGTGTCCGAAGGTGCCCTGCTCTTTGGAGATCTGAACGACAGCCACTCCGAGGTCCGTAAACTCCTTGGCGAACGGTACTCCATCCGCCGCAACCCCGGACTGGGAACCGAACCCAGCGTATACTACTTAATCTAAGAGGTTCGCTATGCTTGAGAAGGCTTTAGAAGGTAATAAGGTATACTGGGGCTGGCTCGGGTTCCTGCTGGTGCTCATGGGCGTGGGCGGGGCCTGCTACTGGGTCCAGTTGCATGAGGGGCTCTCCATCACCGGCATGAGCCGGGACGTGTCCTGGGGATTTTATATCGCCCAGTTCACTTTCCTGGTCGGTGTAGCCGCTTCAGCTGTCATGCTGGTTATCCCCAAGTATCTGCATCATTATGAAAAATTCGGCAAGATCCTCATTCTGGGCGAATTCAATGCCGTGGCCATGGTCATTTTGTGCCTGTTGTTCATCGTCGCCGACCTGGGATCACCCCAGCGGCTCATGAATGTGATCCTGCACCCGACCCCGAACTCGGTTCTGTTCTGGGATATGGTCGTTCTGAACGGCTATCTGGTCATCAACCTGCTGGTCGGGTGGGTCACCCTGCAGGCCGAGCGGAACCAGATTGCACCGCCCAACTGGATCAAGTTCTTTATTTATCTGTCCATTCCCTGGGCCGTGTCCATCCATACCGTGACCGCGTTTCTGTATGCCGGCCTGCCCGGCCGCGGCTACTGGCTGACCGCGGTTCTGGCTGCCCGGTTTCTGGCTTCGGCCTTTGCCGCCGGTCCGGCGTTCCTTATCCTGGCCACCTACGTCGCCAAGGTCTTCGCCAACTTTGACCCGGGGAAAGGGGTTCTGGCCACTCTTGGCAAGACCGTGGTCTACGCCATGAGTGTGAACATCTTCCTGTTCCTGTGCGAAGTGTTCACCGTGTATTACAGTAATATTCCGTCTCACAAGGCGCACCTGGATTACCTTTTCTTCGGCTACGACGGACACGGCGTCCTGGTGCCCTGGATGTGGTCCTCCATGATCATGGGCCTGATCGGAATCGGGATTCTGCTTTTCCCCAAGAACCGCAAACGGGACAACATGCTTATCATCGCCTCTCTGCTTATTTTTGTCGGCGCCTGGATCGACAAGGGGCTGGGCATGATCGGCGGCGGTTTTGTCCCGAGCCCTCTGCATGAAATCACCGAGTATGTTCCCACTCAGCTGGAGCTCGGGGTCTCTCTCGGGATTTACGCCACAGGGTTTCTGATACTGACCGTCCTGTATAAAATCGCCATCGGCGTGAAGCGGGAAGTCGAGATCTCCTGATGTCCGGTCACCCCGGGCATGGCTTTGCCCGGGGATGTTTTTTTACGGAGTTTTTCATTTAATGTCCTGACATTAAAGGATAAAAAGTCCCTTTTGTCGGGAAATGAGTATGTTGATTTCCTGTTTACACGCGTATGGTTCGTGTGTAAGGGGGTTTTACCTGCACCGGCCCCTTGGAGGAGCGCGGTGGACGAATCGAAATTCATTAATTCAGTTGGAGGTGTATTATGGGCTATACAGTCACTGTCGATGCGGATAAGTGTGTTGGCGACGGCGAATGCGTTGATGTCTGCCCCGTAGAAGTTTACGAAATGCAGGACGGCAAAGCCGTTGTTATCAACGAAGAAGAGTGCCTCGGCTGCGAATCCTGCGTGGAAGTTTGCGAAGCCGACGCCATCACCATTGAAGAAAACTAGTTTTTCGTTCTCGGCGGGTCTTCGGACCCGCCGTATCTTTCCCCGTCATCACGTCGCAAAATTTCGAATGTTTCAGGACCGTGTGCATTCGGCATACTCTTGATGCTTTCATTCATCCCGCCCCGGCATACGCCGAAACATAATTTTTCCGATCTATTAGTAGGGGTGCAGCTTGTAATATGCACGCCCGCGTAGCAATAGAGCGTCAGGACCGGAGTTCTCCGGCCTGTCGTTCTTGTATTGTCGCCAAGAGACCAGAAAGGAGCCCTTCATGGCAGTAGATTTTTCACCTTTTTTTGAGCGCTATGAGCAACTCGTATCCCGGGTTGATCCTGTCTTCAATCAGGTAAAAGAGCAGTTTCCGGATTGTGTGACCTGTTCGCCGGGGTGCAGCGACTGTTGTCATGCCCTGTTCGACCTCTCCCTCGTGGAAGCGCTGTATCTGAATCACCAGTTCCGGCAGTTGAAGGAAGAGGACAGATTGAAGATTCTGCCCCGGGCCGACAAGGCCGATCGGAAAGTCTACAAGATCAAGAAGCGGGTTTATCAGGCCTCCAAAAGCGAGGAAGATACCGAAAAGCTTCTCGAACAGGCCGGTCGGGAGCGGGTACGCTGCCCTCTTCTGAAAGAGGACGACACATGTGCCATGTACGCTGTCCGTCCCCTCACCTGTCGTCTGTACGGGCTTCCTCTTGCTATTGAGGGGAAGGCACATACCTGTGGTAAGTCCGGTTTTCAGCCCGGGGTCCAGTACCCGACGGTCAATGTCGATGCCGTGCAACAGGTCCTGCTTGATGTCAGCCGGGATCTGGCTACGGCCATCAATTCCAAATACCCGGGGCTTGCCTCTACGCTTCTTCCCGTTTCCTCTGCTCTGCTGACGGAATTCACCGACGAATTTCTCGGAGTGGTGGAGAAGAAGGCGGAAGGAGGAACCAAGGAGTGGTGTCTTACTCCGGAGCAGGAAAAGGAGTAGAAGATGAACGACGAGTCTGTTCTCTCTGAAAAGGAGCGGTACAAGAGAAAAATTTATGATTCTCTGTCTCCGCGTAGGCGCAAGTTCATCGACCGGATCGGGTATGAGAAGTGGGCCCCGTTCCAGGAGCCGAAGCATCCCCTGGAGATGCGCATGGACACCACCAAACGGACCACGCAGCAGCTGGTCCGGGAGTTTCTGCAGGAATGCAAGCCCGATAACTACAGCAACGCCTACGGTCAGGGGGTCATGGATATCTGCCTGGGGATCGTCAACGGCGACGACCGGTATCGGGCCATGTTTGAGTTCGCTTTGTGGTACAAGGAACTGCTGGAGAAAGAGCAGTCTGAATTCGGACGAGATGAGGTGACGTACTGATTTTTGCCAGATGCGGTGATTTGAGGTACAAAAACGGATATGGCTCTCCGTTTCCGTTCAAGAGAGAATTTGAACCAGGGATAGATGATCATGAGCAATGCAAATTTTGCGGATTCCTATATTCAGGAACTGAGAGAAAAACTGGCTAAGGCTCCGGATGATGCCTACCTGCACTACAACCTGGCTTCCGCAATGATCGGCAAGCGCAATCTTGCCGAGGCCGAGGCCGAGCTGAAGCGGGCTGTTGCTCTGGATCCCGAGATCGCCGAGGCGTATGTACAGCTGGGTGGTCTGGCCATGCACCGGGGCGAACTTGATGCATGTCTTGAGTACAACCAGAAGGCCTCGACGATCCGCCCCAGATTCGCCGTACCCCATGGAAATATGGGGTTCGTGTACCTGCAGCAGCATGAAACGGACAAGGCCATCAAGTCCCTGAAAAAGGCGTTGTCCCTGGATCCCCAATTTATTCAGGCCCTGACCTCGCTGGGGAGCGCCTATCTGATGGAAGGGGATTACGACATGTGTATTTTCCAGTCCTCCAAGGCTCTTGAGATCGAGCCGCATTTCGGGCCGGCCTATAATAACATCGGTCTTGCCTATCTGGAAAAAGGGGAGCATGCCAAGGCGGTTGAGAATTTCGATAAGGCCCAGGCCAACGGGTACGAGGTGGAGCCCTCCATCCTTGCGGAAATCGAACAATACCGGTAAACGGTTCCGAGTTCGCGTTTCTGCGCGGGGATCCGGGCAGCGGCCTCGGATGGATTGGTTTCGGGGTTGACAAAGCCAGGGTGTTGGGTGAAAATTCACAAACTTTTACCTTGGCCAAAGTGTTTATTTTTTTTGTGAGAATGAGGTTGTGGACCGCAGGACATCCGGGTGGTGTCATTTGTGGTGTTGTGCGGTGTTACTAAACACGGTCTAATCTTTGAAGGAGGATTGTAATGGCTAAACATGAAACCCCACTGTTGGATCAGTTGGAAAGCGGGCCATGGCCCAGCTTTGTCACTGACATCAAGGAGGAAGCAGAGCGCCGTCATCAGAGGCAGGACGAGGTCGAGTACCAGATCCCGGTCGATGTCTGCGACGACCTGCTCGGCGTTCTCGAGCTGTCCTATAAGGACGGAACCACCCACTGGAAGCATGGTGGAATTGTCGGTGTTTTCGGATACGGCGGTGGAGTTATCGGTCGTTACTGTGACCAGCCCCAGATGTTTCCCGGCGTAGCTCACTTCCACACCATGCGTGTGGCCCAGCCTGCGGGCAAATACTACACCACTGATTTCCTCAAGCAGCTCTGCGATCTGTGGGAATTCCGTGGTTCCGGTCTGACCAACATGCACGGCGCCACCGGCGACATCGTTCTGCTCGGTACAACCACCCCCCAGCTGGAAGAGATCTTCCACGAGCTGACCCACAAGATGAACAACGACCTGGGTGGTTCCGGCTCCAACCTGCGGACCCCGGCTGCCTGCCTGGGTGAGTCCCGCTGTGAGTACTCCTGCTACGATACTCAGGAGCTCTGCTACCAGCTGACCCAGGAATATCAGGACGAACTGCATCGTCCCGCATTCCCTTACAAGTTCAAGTTCAAGTTTGACGGCTGCCCCAACGGATGTGTGGCTTCCATCGCCCGTTCCGACATGTCGTTTATCGGTACCTGGCGCGACGAGATCCGCATCGACCAGGAAGCCGTTGCTGCCTACATGGGCGGCGAGATCATGCCCAACGGCGGCGCTCATGCCGACCGTGACTGGGGTGCGTTCGACATCCAGAAGGAAGTCATCGGCCTGTGTCCCACCGAGTGCATGTGGCTTGAAGACGGCGAGCTGAAGATCGATGATAAGGAATGTGTCCGTTGCATGCATTGCATCAACACCATGCCCCGCGCACTGCGCATCGGGAATGACCGCGGCCTGTCCATCCTGTGCGGCGCCAAGGCCCCCATCCTCGACGGTGCCCAGATGGGCTCCCTGCTCATTCCTTTCATCAAGGCCGAAGAGCCCTTTGACGAGATCAAGGAAGTCATCGAGAGCGTCTGGGACTGGTGGATGGAAGAAGGCAAGAACCGTGAGCGGCTGGGCGAGCTTATCAAGCGTCAGGGCTTTGGAAAGCTTCTCGAAGCCACCGGCGTCAAGCCCATTCCCCAGCATGTTCAGGAACCCCGCCACAATCCGTACATCTTCTGGAAGGAAGAGGACGTTGAAGGCGGCTGGGATCGCGACATCGCTGAATACCGCAAACACCACCAGAGATAAGAAGGGGGTTCAAAAATGGCTTTTATTTCTTCTGGATACAATCCCGAAAAACCGATGGAAGGCCGGATCACCGATATCGGTCCCCAGCACTACAGCAAATTCCTGCCCCCGGTCATCAAGGACAACAAGGGCAAGTGGGCATGGCATGAAATCGTCGAAGGCGGCGTGCTCATGCACAAGTCCGAGACCGGCGCGGAAGTCTACACCGTCCGGTGCGGTGCTGCCCGTCTCATGTCCGTGGGCATGATCCGCGAAATCTGCGAGATCGCCGACAAGTTCTGTGGCGGACACCTGCGGTTCACCACCCGGAACAACGTCGAGTTCATGGTCGAAACCAAGGAAGAAGCTCTGAAGCTGAAAGAGTACTTGAACGCTCAGAAGCAGACCGGCGGAGCCAACAAGTTCCCCGTCGGCGGTACCGGCGCCGGTATCACCAACATTGTCCACACGCAGGGCTGGGTCCACTGTCACACTCCGGCTACCGATGCTTCCGGTACCGTCAAGGTGGTCATGGACGAGCTGTTCGAAGAGTTCGGTCAGATGAGAATGCCTGCACAGCTGCGCATCTCCATGGCCTGCTGCCTGAACATGTGTGGTGCCGTACACTGCTCCGACATCGCCATCCTGGGGTACCACCGCAAGCCGCCCATCATCGATGATGAATGGCTGGACAACCTGTGTGAGATTCCCCTGGCGGTCGCATCCTGCCCTGTCGGCGCTATCCGCCCGACCAAGAAGGAGATCACCACCGAAGCAGGCGAGACCAAGACCGTTAAGACTGTTGCCATCAAGAACGAGCGCTGCATGTTCTGTGGTAACTGTTATACCATGTGTCCCTCCCTGCCCCTGTCCGACCAGACCGGTGACGGCATCGTCATCATGGCCGGCGGCAAGGTGTCCAACCGGATCAGCGATCCCAAGTTCTCCAAAGTCGTCGTGGCTTTTATCCCCAACGAGCCGCCCCGCTGGCCCACACTGGCCAAAGTCATGCGCGAGATCGTTGAAGCCTACGCACAGAACGCCCGCAAGTACGAGCGTCTGGGTGACTGGGCCGACCGGATCGGCTGGGAACGCTTTTTCAGCATCACCGGCCTGGACTTCTCCGAGCACATGATCGATGATTTCCGTGATCCCGCCTACTACACCTGGCGTCAGAGCACGAACTTCAAGTTCTAATTCGACTGCATCATCAAGGCCCGGGGCGGACGTGTCCGTCCCGGGTTTAAAACAGTGAGGTTCTCATGGCAGATCCCAAAGAAATCGTCCTCGAATACATCGAATCCAAATCCAAGAACAAATCCAAGTTCTACTTCAACGACCTGGCCGGTCTTTTTCCCGAGATGAAGCCCCGGGCCGCAAAGAAGATCATCAACCAGCTGGTTTCCGAAGGCGTGCTTGAGTACTGGTCCAGCGGCAGCACCACCATGTATGGTGTTCCCGGTGCAGGAAAGCAGGGCGGCGCCGAGGGCGAAGACTAGACTTTCCGTATCCGTTTTTTGGGTTCGCGAGCGTCATGCCCGGAATCTGGCATCTTTCATTGGTGATTGATTTGAGACAGGTTGTACAGTGAGTCATTTTCCGGAAATAGAGTCTGACGCCGGACGTTCCTGCCCCCGGCTTGTCGTATCCGGGCTGAGTGGTGGTGCCGGGAAGACCATTGTATCGCTTGGTCTTTGCCGAGCCGCGTGTGAAGCCGGATACCAGGTCAAGCCTTTTAAAAAGGGCCCAGATTATATCGATGCCAACTGGCTGGCCCTGGCCAGCCGGGAGCCGGCATCGAATCTGGACCCTTTTCTCTTTTCCGCCGATCAGATCCGTTCGTTGTTCTGGTCCCGCAGTCAGGGATATGATCTGGCTATGATCGAAGGGAACCGCGGCCTGTTCGACGGCAAGGATGTCACGGGGACCTGCTCAACGGCGGAACTGGCCAGAATCCTTAACGCCCCGGTAGTGCTGGTGGTGGACTGTACCAAGGTGACCCGGACCATGGCCGCAGTCGTGCTCGGGTGTCAGATGTTTGAGAAGGATCTCGACCTTCGCGGGGTGGTCCTGAACCGGACTGCCGGTGCAAGACATCGTTCCATGCTCCGCCGGACCATCGAGGAATACACCGACCTCGAGGTGTACGGGACCCTGCCAAAACTGAAGCAGAACCCTATTCCCGAACGGCATATGGGGCTGATCTCCGACCAGGAATTTTCAGCCACGGAAGCCGCGTTTTGTTCCCTGGCCGAAATGGTCCGGGAAAATCTCAATGTGGATGCCATCTGGCAAACGGCCAAAAGTGCTCCCGGTTACAATGAACCGCTCCTGGAGCTTTGGGAAACCCCGAAGCCGGCTCCGGAACCGGTTCGGATCGGGGTTGTACGCGATGCCGCCCTGTGGTTCTACTACCAGGAGAACCTGGAAGCCCTTGAGGCACAGGGAGCCGAAATCATTCCGTTGACGCTGCTGGAAGGGGGAAAGTGGCCGGAACTGCACGGCCTGTACCTTGGTGGTGGATTTCCGGAAACCCTGGCTGGTTCACTGGCCGAAAATTCCGTGATGCGGGAAACGGTCAAGCACCTTGCCGATAAGGGGCTGCCCATCTATGCCGAATGCGGCGGATTTATGTACCTTGGGCGCTCTCTTAAATACAATGAGCAGGAATATCCCATGTCCGGGGTCTTT
>Ga0102940_1000952_pt1 | contig 19291 bp, 11 predicted proteins | sample SalPonR2_C_D1_MG_FD_78215 | JGI IMG/M metagenome (GOLD analysis project Ga0102940, IMG submission 78215) | Salt pond soil microbial communities from South San Francisco under conditions of wetland restoration - Salt Pond MetaG R2_C_D1_MG | ecosystem: Environmental > Aquatic > Marine > Intertidal... | reverse complement strand
GGCAGATATCACATTCATCACCGATGCCGTCGCCATCGGAGTCTACGCGGTTGTCGCAGTCATCGTCACAATCGGGGATACCATCGCCATCGGAGTCGATGGTATTATCGCAGTCATCGTCACAATCTGGGATGCCGTCGCCATCGGAGTCGATGGTATTATCGCAGTCATCGTCACAATCTGGGATGCCGTCGCCGTCGGAGTCTACGCGATCGTCACAATCATCGTCACAATCGGAGATACCATCGCCATCGGAGTCGATGGTATTATCGCAGTCATCGTCACAATCGGGGATACCATCGCCATCGGAGTCGATGGTATTATCGCAGTCATCGTCACAATCGGGGATGCCGTCGCCATCGGAGTCGATGGTATTATCGCAGTCATCGTCACAATCTGGGATGCCGTCGCCGTCGGAATCGACGCGATCGTCGCAGTCATCGTCACAATCGGGGATGCCGTCGCCATCGGAGTCTACGGTGTCATCACATTCGGGGGCTGGACATTGTTGGATATGTTGGCAATTACCAAAAATATCGATGATGTCGACTGTTGCCGGATCGCCATCATCGCAAGCTACACTTCGGCATTGTCCGGTTGTTGGGTCAATAAAATCGACTGTTGCCGGATCGCCATCATCACAGTTGGCTTGAATGGTTCCCTTTAAATGGAAACAATTGCCACAATCATCTTTAATATCAATTGTGGTAGGATCCCCGTCATCACAGGGTGGGTCGGTGCTGGTGGTCTGAGCCGCCAAAGTACCGAGCATGAGCATAAGGATAAATCCCGATAGGCCATACCGGGCCAATTGGTAGATATTGGATTTCATAAGAACGCTATATTTAATTAATCGAATTCGCTGTTTAAAAATCTGAACGTGTAGAAAACAGGGATATATGCATCAAGCGTGATGCACAATTGTTAAGAGTACTAGCGAGGTAAAAGGGATTACCTCAATAACAGCGTCTAACTTTGGCAAGGGAAGAAAGAAATAAATAAGTATTAGGGGAAAACTTGGCCGCAAGGTAATTTGTTTTTTTTATAAAAGCAAGAAGTCAATATGGATTCAAGGTGAATCAGAATATCTGTCAAGAAAATTTATCCGGCAAATAGCTCTCCCCCCGAAACGGCTTTTCGGGCACCGGTTACAGTTGGTAGGCAGTTTGTTTCTCCCCGTAGGCGCAGCACTCCCATAAAGGCAAAGATTATAGCTTCTTTATATGTAATGGTTTGTAAGTCAGGGGTATGAATCCGTATATTGGGGTGAAGTTTTTGCCGTAAGGCATTAATCAGATAGTTGTTACATGCCCCACCTCCTGTTATCAGTATTTGGGTAGATTGGTTCGTGTTGAGGGCCATAATGTCTCGTGCCAGGATATGTGCAATATGTTGGGTAGCGGTATGAAGTTTATCGGGTATAGGGGCATTATTAGCGTGGATTAGAGGCTGTATTTCTTCGGTGTACCACTCATATCCCGTCGATTTAGGGAATGGTTTTCGGTAATAGGGGAGGTCGTTTAGAGCCCGCCACAGTTCTGGAATCATTTGACCTGACCGGGCCATTTCTCCTCCATCATCATATGGATGTCCTGCCTGACGGGCTAAATCATTGAGGAGCATATTGGCCACACCAATGTCATAAGCGTAGCGCTCGCCACCCCTTACGAAAGAGATGTTACTGAATCCACCCAGATTTAGACAAAAATCGTAGGCCCCGAATAGCTCTTGATCTCCAATGGGAGCGAGCGGAGCACCCTGCCCCCCGTGTAATACATCGCGGCTACGAAAATCGGAAACGACCGTCTGTCGACACGTATCGGCCAGGGCTCGTCCGTGCCCAATCTGTACGGTGAGCCCCCGCTCCGGCCGATGGTGGATGGTATGGCCATGACTGGCTACCAGGTCGATCTGTAGGTGATGCTTGCGCAAAAAATGCGATACCTGTTGCCCTAGCCAACGGCCATATTCGATATCCAAAACGGCCAGGTCAACCGCCGAGCGGTGTACCGCCCCCCTTAGGTTATTTTCCCATTCCTGATCATAGTCAATAGATTCGGCAGCCAGTAGGTCATAAGACCATTGCCCGACAGCATGTGTGAAGCGGCATCCGGCCAGGTCTAGCCCGTCTAAAGAGGTGCCCGACATGAGGCCCAGTGCAGTATATTCGGTTGAATTTGGCATCAGAGTTGGTTAAGTCTTGTGTGATAAGTGCGCTTTAAATGTATATAAAAAACGTGGCCTGTGAAAAGCAGGTAAATACATCAATGACCAGTATACTTTGCTCCCTCGGCCAAAAAGTGCGTTATTGTGTCAGATGTTTAATACATTACTTATGGCTACCCATTCACAGACCGAAGCAACCTCCCTGTACGAAAATCTCGAACAGATGTCGACGGGGGAATTGTTGATCAATATCAATCGGGAAGATCAAAAGGTCGCTCAGGCCGTAGAACAAACCATCCCTGTACTAATCAAATTAGTCGACCGCATGCTCCCCGGCTTTGAGCAAGGAGGCCGGCTATTTTATCTGGGCGCGGGCACTAGTGGTCGCCTCGGGGTATTGGATGCCTCGGAGATACCACCCACTTATGGATTGCCTCACGACCGCATTATTGGACTCATTGCTGGGGGAGACTCTGCCCTGCGCGTTTCTTCTGAGCAGGCTGAAGACGAACCCCAAAATGCCGTAAACGATCTGACTCCTTACAACCTGGATGAGCGAGATACGGTCATAGGCATCGCCTCATCGGGTACAACTCCTTACGTATTGGGTGCGATGGCTTTTGCCAAAAAACGGGGTGCACTAACTGCCGGCCTGACCAATAACCCCGGTGCTCCGCTCTCGAAGGCTGCCGATATTGCCATCGAAGTAGTTGTCGGACCGGAATTTGTGACCGGAAGTACCCGCATGAAAGGTGGAACCTCCCAAAAGTTGGTACTCAATATGATCTCCACGGCCTTGATGATCCGCATCGGGCGGGTCAAGGGAAATAAGATGGTCAACATGCAGCTCAATAACCAAAAACTGATTCGCCGGGGTACCCGGTTTCTGATGGAAGAACTGGGCGTAGAGGCCAGGGTCGCAGCGCGGCTATTGGAGAAACACGGCTCGGTATTTAAAGCACTTCAGGCGTACCCTCACGATTAGGTAAATAAACTATGATACACTGGATATCTGGATTTATTGTACACTCCTTGCCTGAATTTTAGAAAAAGCCCCCGGTTTTAATTAAATTAATTGGTAAGTAGCGTGTTTGGAAAAAAGTCCCTTACAGAGCAAGGGTAAATCCACTACTCGTTACTAGAAGCCATCTATTAATCCCCCTATATATGATTTCATATGAATAAGTTTTACCCACTTTTTGTCATACTTGGCATACTTCTTTTGCACCCCCTTTCATCTCCGGCACAATTTTACGATAAATGTGGTACCGACGAGTACAATGACATACTCATGATGAAAAACCCTGACTTCCGCCGCAGTCGTCAGGCCATTGAACAATTTACCCAGGAGTATATCAAGCTACGCTCAAATACTACTGTGATCAATATTCCGGTGGTCGTGCACGTCGTACATGCCGATGAGACGCAAAATATTTCCCCCGCACAAATCGCTGGTCAGATGCGTATCCTCAACGAAGACTTTCGCCGGCTGAATGCAGATGCATCTAATACGCCGGCCCTTTTTGGATCGGTAGCCTCCGATATTCAGGTTACCTTTTGTCTGGCCAGAATTGATCCCAATGGAAACCCCACGGATGGCATTACCCGTACGTTAACTACCGTTCAGGAGTTTGACATAGACACAGATCAGGTGAAATCTGATGCTTCAGAAGGTAAGGATCCCTGGCCGGCTGATGAATACCTGAATATTTGGGTATGTAAATTAGCGCCCGGTGAAAATGGAAACATTTTGGGCTATGCGCAGTTTCCGGGTGGTCCAATGGCAAGCGATGGGGTTGTCATAGACTACCGGTATTTTGGTGATTTTGGCACGGTCAGTTCGCCCTTTGATAAAGGACGAACCGCGACACACGAGGTAGGGCACTATTTGAATTTGTTTCATATCTGGGGCGACGGAGATTGTTCAATCGACGATGAGGTAGAAGACACTCCCCTTGCCGGGAGTGCCAATTATACAGGAGAGCCATGTGCTTTTCCGGGCCCCAATACCTGTGATACGGGCACCGGTGACTTGCCAGATATGTTTATGAACTACATGGACTACTCCGATGATGCCTGTATGAATATGTTCAGTGCTGGTCAAAAAGATCGCATGCGGGCCGTGCTTGCTTTGGGAGGGGATCGAAATAGTTTAGTTACCTCCCCGGCAGCGGGTTGCGGTAGTTACGGGGACTGCATCGAAGGGCCCCTTTCCGTAGAAATCACCTTTGATGATTTTCCAGAAGAGATCGAATGGGAGATTCGTAATGGCGATGGAATCGTGGCCTCCGCAGGGCCATACAACCAAAATCTGGCCGGTATGACCATTGTTGAGGCTTTTCCCATAGATCCGGGCAGCTATTCCTTTTTGGTGGAGGATTCTTTCGGTGATGGTATTTGTTGTGACAACGGGAATGGCTATATCCGCTTGCTAGATGGAAATGGGCAGGAGGTCTTCTTTGATAATACCTTTTTTGAAGCAAGATCCTTTTCTTTTTGTGTATCTGGTACCGTGGAATGTCCGTCGTCTTTGTTACTGACGGATGATCCCATCGCTTCCGGCGACTACACTGCTAATGATTTTATTGATGCTTCTGGTCGCGTAGCTTCTGGTGACAACGTATCTTTAGAGTCGGGCACAGTCTTTTTGAGCCCTGGCTTTATCGCGGAAGCCGGAGCTACTTTTTCGGCGATAGCAAGTGCTGATCCTTGTCCTGTAAGCATGAGTAGTACGACCTCTCCTATAATCGCCGAGACGGATAGCTCGCGCTCAGCGGCGCTACCCGCCACGACGCGTCGGCAGGTAAATGATTTGTCACTCTTCCCCAATCCAAGCTCTGGACAGGTGCAGGTCACCTGGCGCATTCCACAGCCAGGAGGCTATCATCTACGGGCAATGACGCCCCTGGGGCAAGTCGTATACGAGTGGGAAAGCCCAAAGTACTTTCACCCCCACGATGTGCATAATGTGACCATTGATCTGAGTCGTTACGCGCCCGGTCTTTATCTGGTCACTCTGGTTGGACCAGACACGCAGATAACGCGCAGTGTATTAATCCAGTAGAGTGTCGACATTTTCCGGCGGCCGACAATGGCGTGTCGCCTACGCAGTGATGGTGTGCTGGAAATGGTTGGAGTATACCATCAGCTTTTATTATCCTCCTTTCGGGTACGAGAAAACTGTTTTCGTAGACGAAACCAAGTCTGGTCAAAATATTTTGACAAAAAAAGATAATGGTTTATTATTACCGGCTGTTTTTACCTAAAGCCTTTATTGCATGTTTAGATTAATCCTGTCCATTATCCTGACCAGTCTACTGGCCGTGTCTAGCTACACCCTTACCGCACAGACGGTCGATCGCTGCGGAACCCACGAATTCAACGCCCGGCAAAGTGCGGAAAACCCTACCGTTCGTCGCAATCGGCAAGCCATCGAAGCGGCCACCCGGGAATACAAAAAACTGCGGTCCACGACCTCGGTTATCACCATCCCGGTGGTCGTCCACGTAGTGTATTCTAACCCCTTGCAAAATATTCCTGATGAGCAAATTGTTAGTCAAATTCGGATTCTGAATGAAGATTTTCGCCGAATGAACGCCGATCGGATAAATACACCGGGTCTTTTTGAGCCCGTGGCAGCCGATATCGAACTGGAATTTTGCCTGGCTGGAGTAGATCCGCAGGGTAATCCGACGACCGGAATTACGCGTACACCCACGACCGTTACTGATTTTTCTTTTAGTGATTTTGCCGTGCATTCATCGGCCGAGGGCGGTAAGGATCCCTGGAACCCGGAGCAGTACCTGAATATTTGGGTTTGTCAGCTGGAAGGTGGTCTTAATGGCTACGCCCAGCTTCCCGGAGGACCTGCCGAGACCGACGGGGCGGTCGTGGATTATCGGTATTTTGGGGATATCGGTACGGCCACTGCTCCCCGTGATCTGGGGCGTGTTGCTACGCACGAGGTGGGGCACTATTTTAACCTACAACATACCTGGGGGGACGGCGATTGCTCCGTGGATGATATGGTGAATGATACCCCGCCTGCCGGGGCTCCCAACTCTACTAGTACTCCCTGCACATTTCCGGGGCCTAATTCCTGCGATACCGGTGCCGGCGATTTACCCGATATGTTCATGAACTACATGGATTATTCCGATGATATATGTATGAATATGTTTACTGCCGGGCAAAAGGATCGCATGCGTGCGCTGTTGATGCCGGGGGGCGCCCGCTACGGTTTGGTGACTTCTTCGGCGGCCTGTGCCCCGCCCATTTGTACCGATTGTGATCCGCCTACCTGTTTTGATAATATCCAAAATGGGGATGAACTGCAAGTGGACTGTGGCGGTAGTTGTGCTCCCTGCTTTTGTATATCAGGCCCCATACAATTAAGACTGCAGTTAGACGATTTCCCTGAGGAGACAAGATGGAAAATTATTGATGCCGACTATCAGACGGTCATTACCAGCGGGGATTACAGCCAAAATAGCGGTGAACTGATTGTGCAAGATATTGATCTTCCGCTGGGGACGTATGTATTCTTAATAACGGATGTTTTCAATGATGGTATCTTTACACCATCTTTTGGTCCTGCCCTGGAGTTGCTGAATAATAACGGCGAGGTGCTTTTTTCGATTCCAACTAATGGCTTCGATGACATTAGCGGTGTCAGGTTTTGTGTGGAAGACCCTGCCTGCCCCTATACGCTGGTGTTAGCTGAAGATCCTATTTCTTCCGCTACGTACGCATCGGCCGATGCAGTTATCGCCTTAGCACCCTTAGCGGCTAATGCGGATGTCACTTTACAGGGAAATACGGTTTCCCTCCTGCCTGGCTTTTCGGCCGCTGCCGGAACCACTCTTTCGGTGGTTCCTCAGGCTTGTGTGCCTACCGACGGGCCGACCCAAAATTCCGTAGAGAGTTGGGCAAATGTAGCGAGCCGTACCTCTGATATGCCCGATACGAAAAAAGACGACCGTCTACTTAACGTATTTCCGAACCCCACTTCTGGTGAGTTAGAAATGACCTGGACGACGTCACAGCCCGGTGCCTATTTTGTGCGGGTTACAACATTACTAGGACAGACGGTATACGAATGGAATAATGCCACCGAACTTATGGAAAGCGGCCGGCCGTACCGGCAAACAATCAATCTGCGGCCATCGGGGCCGGGCATGTATTTCGTGACCCTTCACGGTCCGTCGGGAAGAGTCACGCGCAGCGTTTTAGTGCAGTAGCGTATCCACCTTTTCTGGTGGTCGGCCAATGATCGCCCGGTCGCCATCGACGACAACGGGGCGCTCCATAAGTTTGGGGTGCTCCAGCATAGCATCGATCCATTCGGCTTCGGATAGGTCCTGGCCTTTGTACCGCTCCTTGTAAATAGCTTCCCCTTTCCGGATGAGCTGTTGCGCAGGTATACCTAGCTTGCGCAAAATAGCTTCCAACTCTTCACGAGTTGGTGGCGTTTCCAAATACTTAATGATTTCTGGTGCTGCTCCGGCTGCTTCCATACGCTGTAAGGTTTCGCGTGACTTGCGGCAGCGGGGGTTGTGGTAGATTTTCATGGTTGATTAATGAGTAATGATTAATGTATAATGAGTGATGAAGAGTCCCGTGTTTTGCCCACTTTCCTCTGACCACAGTTAACCCGGATTAACTCAGTGCAAACCCAAAAGTTTTCTTGATAGGGTAATGTTATTGTTCAGTACTTCAGGCCTAATACCCTTCAGTACTTTTGAGCTTCTACTTACTACTCACGGCTTCCATAGCTTTTCGTCGGGTTATTTGTCGGGCTTTGTCTCTCCGCGTTGCCTGCTGCCGGCGCTCGTAGGTACGGATCAGGGTAGCGTACCAGGTGACGCCAATGGCATACATGACGACCGTGATGAGGAAAATAGTCACGTAGCGAAACTCCATCTGCCGCATCCATCCGAAGAGCTTCATACTGACGAACCAACTACCTGACCATACCGAGGCATTCAGTGCGGAGATAATCTCCTGATTGCGCTTGCCCACGTAATACATGACCAACTCGCTCGTCATGGGACCGGCGGCATTCATTAGGGGTTGACGAATAATATAAAAGAAGATGGCCAGGGGGACGGCGTAGGTCCAGTCCTTATAGTATTCGGTGGTCGCCAGCATGAGCAGGGCGAGTACCGCCAGTGATTGGAACAGGGTAATGGCCACCCGGTAGCCAAAACTGCGCTTGATGTAGGGCATAAATAGCATTACGGCCACCACCATACCGTAGGTGATGGAGCCCAGCACAGAAAAAGTACCCGATTGGATGCCGTGTACGTTGAGGAAAAACAAGCTGATAACCGGAATAGTAAAGCCGGCTCCAATGGCAATGATCAGAGTCGGGGTAACCGCCCGTAGGATGGTCCACCAGTCGTAGTCGTAGCGTATTTTCCGCAAGGGAACTTTTTGCGAAAGCTGTTCTTTATTTGGAATTCGACTCACAAAGTAAATACCCAGAAAAGCCAGGGTGGCTACAATTTGCAGCATCGTTTGCTCGTCGAAGAACTGCGGGTCAATCTGCTGCAGTAAAAAATTGACGATTCCGGTAAAGCAGATGGTGCCACTGAAAGAGAGAAAGGATAATGAAAACGCTTCGGAATGGTTTTCGGGTTTGGCATTGAGTAAAATATAGGGGAGAATAGTGATCTGCATTGACATGTAAGCAATGCCCCATACCATGGTAGCTATATTGAGGGTCATTGTCCAATGCTGATCAATGGCGTACAGCATCACATGGGAGGCTGCCGGCAAGATCGCCGTGGCGATCAGAAAAAAAGGCTTGAGCCGACGACCTTTAATGTACAACCCCAGCGGGAAGGCGAGCCAGAATACGGCAAGGAACCGGTAAGACAGTACGTTGGCAATAGTATAATCGGCGTAGCCTTCGGCATCCATGTAGTAATTGAGCAGGAGAAAGTACGCCGTATTGACCAACTGCACACTGAACTGTGCGGCAATAGCATAGCGAATATGGGGTTCTACGCGGCGGTAGCCCGCAAGGACGGTTTGTAAGGTTTTTCCCATAAATACGAAGTCCGACTTTAGTCGGACTTTGATTTGATAATATATGTATGATGATCAGGCGCTGATTCGTGTTCGGCTATGTGTTGGTAACCAGACAGGAGGGGCAATAGTTCAACGGGCTGTTCACTAATGATCCGCACCGTATGTTCCCCGCCCCGGCGTATCCCTTCGTGCAGTAGCCATTTTTGGGCGAAAGCCAGGCCTTCCAACTGACGGATAGCAAGGGCACGCTTGCCGGGACTATTCTTGTCTTTATACCAATGTAAGGTTAGCCGCCCCACCTGCGTACCACTTGCCAGCAGGCGTAAGGTTTCTTCCTCGCGGTCAGCGGTCAATTGCCAGTTTTTGGCGAAAGCTTTCTCTAAATAAACGGGTAGGAGGGTGTCGGTTTCCGAGGGTGTAAAGTGCTTCCAGAAGCCGTCGCGCCGTAACCAGGTCAGTTGTCGTTTGGCGTAATTGCGGGTATGCTGTTGAATGCGGGCGATGGCCTCCTCCCGGCTGATCGCGCCGGCAAAGTGCTCAAACCACTCCTGATAACCGACCGTTTGCAGCGCGGTAAGCTGACGCTGAGGATAGAGCTTACGGGCCTCGTCTTCCAGTCCGGCCTCGACCATAGCCTCTACCCGGCGATTGATCCGATCGTAAAGCACGGTCCGTGGATGTTGCAGGGCCAGGTAAATAGGGGTGAAGGGGCGTGGCGCTTGGTTTTCCTTACGGAAAAAAGAAAAGGGGCGTCCACTCTGTCGAATAACACTCAGGGCACGCATGAGGCGATGTGGGTTCTGCTGATCGACCTCCCGAAAGTAATCGGGGTCGGTACGTGAGAGCTCTTCCTGCAAGGCTTCGATCCCTTTGGTGTGGTAATCGCGCTCCACCTGTTGACGAATGGCCGATGACACCTCCGGGAAGTGATCGAGTCCCTGACAAATAGCCTGTAAGTAGAGGCCACTGCCCCCCGTTAAAATAACAATGTCGTGCCGCTGAAAAAGCTCGTCGAGACGGGTTAGGGCCTTGCGGGCAAAAGCGCCGACACTGTAGGCTTCGGTGATGGAGCGATGGCCGACAAAATGGTGGGGCGCCGCGGCCAGCTCTTCTGATGTGGGGCGGGCAGTACCAATGTGCATCTCCCGAAAAAACTGCCGGCTATCCGCAGAAACAATTTCTGTCCCGTATGTCTGCGCCAATTGAATGGCCAACCGCGTCTTACCACTAGCCGTGGGGCCACCAATAACCAGAAGATGCTTTTTTGTTGCCATAATGACAAAGATAAGGAACGACCAGGCTATGCAATGCGCCTGGCTATTGTTTTTATTGGCCTGTCTGTTCAGCCAAGCTATACAATCCATTAAAATATTGCAGAGTGTGCGAAACACCTGATCACAGACTGTGTTTATGACGGCAATCCACTGCGTCAAGAACTTGTTGAAATGGAAATTGAGTTGATCTGCCCACAACGAAAAATAGAAAAACCTAAAACTCAAGATGGTCGAAAGCCTCGTCGGCACAAAAGAAGGTGGAAGGTAGAAAGATACTTTGCCTGGCTCCATGTATAGTCATGATACTGCAAGGAGCTATTGACAGGGTACACCTTCGGTGATAAAGTGAGCGGCGGCGGCCGGATCGGCAAGAAAAACTACCAACAGTCGGCAGAAATAATTTCTATCGTATATTTACGCGCCAATTGAATGGCTAAACGAGTCTTACCAATAGCTGCGGGTTCGCCCAACCACCAACAGGTACTTCTTTGCTGCCATAACCACCAAGATAAGGAACGAACACATTATGAAGCGTGCTCAGATATTGTATTTCCTGGTTGTTCCGCTCACCCGCATTATGATGTGGGTTTATTACCGTAAAATTCACCTGTCCAATATGGATCGGATCCCCCAGAATAAGCCGGTTATTCTGGGGGTAAATCACCCCACGGGGTTCTCAGAGCCCGTTATTCTGGCCATGGCAACGGGGCGTCCGCTATATTTTCTGGTGCGGGGTGATTTCTTTCAGAAGCCCATTTTTAGGTTCCTGCTCCGCTCTTTGAATATGGTGCCAATTTACCGTCGCATGGATACCAATTTCCGGGGAGTGGCCCAAAACCTCTCCACTTTCGAAGAATGCTACCAAACGCTGCGGGCTAACCGCACCCTGTGTATTTTTCCGGAAGGAAACACCAAACACGAAAAAAAACTGCGCCCCCTGCAAAAGGGGCTGGGGCGCATTGCCCACGGAGCGCTGGAGCGCTTTACCGATATGGATGAACTCTACGTGGTACCGGTAGGGGTGAATTACACCTATGCGGAGCAACCCCGCTCCACCGTGATGATTGATTTCGGTGAGCCCATCAACGTAGCGGAAATTCGCGATGCTTATCCGGACAACCGCATGCGTACGGTCACCGAAGTAACCAAAACGCTTCACCGGGAAATGGGTAAGCGGATTGTACAGGTCAAGGATGACGAGCGCAAGGAAATAATCGAATATATGCTCCGGCTGCAGCGTTCGGAGTATCCGGAGCCCGTCTTTCCAATAATTACACAAAAGAAGGAGCCACTACGTCGGGAATTAGCGGTAGCCAGGGAGGTACAATCCTGGAGCGATGAGCATACTACCGAAGTAGAAGAGGCCGCACACGCCTACTTCAACACCCTGAAAAAGTACGGCATACGCGACGATACAGTAGCTACCCCGTCCGCCTACACAGCCGGGCATACGGCCTTCCTTATGCTGACAGCCCTACCGGCCCTTCTCGGACAGGCGTTTATCTGGCTTCCCCGGCGTCTGGCCTTTTGGATTCGCGATACGAAGGTGAAGCGCATCGAGTTCTTTTCACCGGTCTTACAGGCTGCCGGGTTAGGTGCGTTCCTGGGCTACTACTTCTTCTGGATTATCCTGAGTTTAGCGCTGGGCGTTTGGTGGTTGTTGCCGTTCACTGTTCTTTTGGGAATGGTAGGGTATCTTAGTACCCCCTGGCGCGAATCGTTGGCTCGTTGGCAACGCAGCAGAACTTTTCGTCGGCTGCCTAAAAAGGAACAGGAACAGCTGAAAAAACAACGCGCTACGCTGTTGGAGGCCCTGCCCAAGGGTAGCTTGTCCGAAGCGTAGCATGACCCTTTTTAGTATTTTTTTTAAAAAAATACCTTTCCCGGGAATTTTTTAAAAAGGCATCCCGTTTTCCTCGTACTGGCACACAGCATCCCCTTACATCAAAGGTTAATCTTTCCGCACAAAGCGAAGTGATTCGAAAATCTCGACTACTTCGGTATGTGTGGTATGTATCCGACAGCCTCTACGGTTGCTTCGGGCTAATAAGTCGTACCGGCTTATGATGGTCGGTCTATGTCGTAAACCTATTTTTTCACCGGGTTAAACCCTAAAACAGATGACTATGCTGAGCGTAATCATTAACAACGATAATGTACTGGCATTCCACCCGGAGACGGGAAAAGAGATGTGGCGTCGGTCACTGGGGGTGTATATCCTTGACGACAGGGAAGCCCTTACCAGGGCTGAGGTGCGCGTCCTTGAGGATATAGTACGCATTATATGTCCCCGGTTTGAGATCGTACTGGATGCGGAAACAGGGCGAGTAAAATACAAACGTCCGCGCCGTCGGGGCGGTACCGGAAAGCGCTCTTCGGGGATCGATGTCAGCCTGGAAGAGCTACTGCGTGCGCTGGAAGACGAGGCAGATTTATGATGTGGGTCACCTTTAAAGCATTGGCCTGCCTCTCCGCCTAATACACAGAGCAGCCATCTCAAAACATATCGAGATGGCTGCTTCTTAATATCCGGCGTTTACCAATTAATCGATAAACGTCCCGCGTATTCGCTTATTCTTTTTCCCGTACCGTGGGATAGGTGATGCCCAATTGTTCCAGGTAGCTGTCGTATTTGGTCTCGTCGTAATAGAAGGTTTCCAGTTGAGGCCGGAATTCCTGCATGATTTCCGTATTGAGGTAAGTCGCTGGTTCGTCTTCTTCCCCCACCATAGGAATATATTCCTGTTTCATGCCCTGCTCGTTGCGGAAATAATCCCAGGCCTGATCAACCAGTTCGGGTTGCAGGAAAAAGTCGATCAGCGTCATGGCTTCTGCTTGTGCGCCGTGTACGACGCCCTTATGAGCAATGGGGGTAGCCATAGCCACGGCGTTGGCCCAGTGGTGTCCGGGCAGTCCCGGAATATTAGAGGGGAAGCGCAGGGTAACGGTAGGCAACTTCCAGGAAATATCGCCAATATCATCGGAGCCGCCACTGACAAAAGAGCGGAGCGGTGCACCTATGGTGTCAAGTTTCGTGGGCATCCCCGAGGTATCGCGCGGCGAGTTGATCTCTTTTTGGATGGCTTTCGCCAAAATCTGATCCTCTTCACTCCATTCCGGCAATCCAACTTCCCGGATGTTTTGGTACATCGTTTCGGCGATCACCTTATTAAAGTGGCGAGGCCAGGCCGAGCCCAGAATACGCGACGACATCTCAGTATCGGTCATGATTGCCGCACCTTCTGCGATGCGGTTGGCCCGATTGTAGATGTCCATAATCCGGGGATAAGTGACGTCCCGGAAGTAGTACCAGATGGAGGCCTCCGAAGGTACTACGTTGGGTTGATCACCCCCATTTTTGATCACGGAGTGCGACCGGTGCAAAGGGTGGAGGTGCTCCCGGGCATACTGCCAACCGATATTCATTAACTCCACCGCATCGGCGGCCGAACGACCGCGCCAGGGTGCACCGGCAGCATGGGCCGCTTCGCCCTCAAAGGTATACTCGACGGAAATAAGGCCGGTACCCCGAGCCTGTCCCCAGCTCACCCGCATATTACTCGATACGTGGGTGAAAATGCACATGTCCACCTCGTCAAAGTAGCCGTCGCGGGTAAAGTACGCCTTGGTACCGACCAGCTCTTCGGCGACGCCCGGCCAAATAACCAACGTGCCGGGAATATTTTCCCGCTCCATGATTTCCTTAACGGAGAGTGCCGCTACAATATTCAAGGGCGATCCGGAATTATGGCCTTCCCCGTGGCCCGGAGCACCTTTCACGATAGGGTCGTGATAAGCAACCCCCGGTTTCTGGGACGCTTTGGGAATGCAGTCGAGGTCGGAGCCCAGGGCAATCACTGGTTTTCCCGAGCCCCAGGTTGCCCACCAGGCTGTAGGAACGCCGGAAATGCCATATTCTACCTCAAAACCGTTTTCCTCCAGAATATCGGTGAGGTATTTCGATGTTTCGACTTCTTGAAAGCCTAACTCGGCAAAGCTGAATACTTTATCGACCATCACCTGAGCCATTTTGGATTTATCCTGGACGCGCTCGCGCACCTCTTGTTTCAATTCGGCAATACGGTCGGGACTATACGATGGCCCCTGGGCTTGCGCCAAAAAAACGGGCAGGCAAAAGGCTGCTGCCAAAAGTATATATATATTTTTCATGGTCTATTTTATGGTTTAAAATATCCGGTACAGACGCAATTCATTGCGTCTGTACCGGATGGATTAATTAAAAAATTACATCGCCTCATTCTGGCGCACATTTAACAATCGGAAGCCTTTATTCTGTAGCCCCCGGTTGATGGCGTCGAGTCGGTTGTCAAACAGCTGATCCAACTCATTAAGGTAACTGTCTAATTCCTGGGTTAATTCCTGGCGGACTTCCCTGGCCTGATCAGTAGGCGGATAATCGCCTCGCTGCTGGTCAGCCATTAGGAAAGCCAGACGGTTATTGACCTTGATGCCGTAATTGAGTGGGTCCTGATAGCTCTGATTGCGCGTCTCATGGATTTTGTTCTCGATGACCTCCATCTCTTTATCCAGCTCGCGGGCTTTTTCCAGCACCTCTTCGTAAGCGGGGTCATCGGCCAGCTTTTCGTCCATATAGTTGATATCTTCCCGTAGCGAACGGATATCGATAATCGCCTGATGGGCTTCGGATACTTTATCCCGAACCTTCATCAGAAAATCGAATTGCTCCTGATAACCTTGCTGTGTGGTTTCCAGGCGCGGGTCGGGAATAATTTCAAACTCTTGCTCTACGGATTCCCCATTGACGGTAAGGCGTGCTTTGTAGATCCCGGGTACTGCTTTGGGACCCCGGTTGGGCGAGGAATACAACACCATGCCGTCAAATTCGGTGAAGCCCGGGTAGCGCATGTTCCAGATGAAGCGATTACCACCGGCTGCGACCTCTAATTTGTCGCTCCGCTTGCGGGCGTGATTGGAATAGCTACGGATCGGCGTTCCGTCTAACTCCATAACCTCCAGCTTTACTTCATCGTCAGCCTCTATGTCTTTAATGAAATAGTGGAAAATGACGCCGTCGGGATGATTCTCGCCTTCCAGACGAAGGTCGGCACTTCCCCGGCCACCCTGCGCCATACGGTACGATTTTTTTGGTTGGTACAGATGGAAGTCACTATCCGTCACCTCGTCGTTTAACTGATGCAGGGGCGTCAGGTCGTCGATCATCCAGAATGAGCGGCCGTGGGTAGCGGCAATTAGATTATTGTCGCGCACGTGCAGATCGCGAATAGCTACCGTGGGCAGGTTCAACTGGAAAGGCTGCCAGTTTTCCCCATCGTCAAAGCTGACGAACATACCCCATTCGGTACCAGCATAGAGGAGCCCGGGGCGAGTCTTGTCGGCCCGGATAGCCCGCGTGTAGTAGTTCTCCGGAATACCGGCGGTAATCAACTCCCAGGTTTTGCCGTAGTCGGTCGTTTTGTACAGATAGGGCGTGTAATCACCAAATTTATAGGACGTGGCCGCCACGTACGCACCACCTTCGACGAAGGGGTTGACGTCGATGCAGTTCATCATGTTTTGCTCGGGCGCCATAGGGGGCGTCACCTCCTCCCACGTTTCGCCTCCGTCGCGCGTTACGTGTACCAGCCCGTCATCGGAGCCCGTCCAGATTACCCCTTCTTGGGTAGGCGATTCTACCGCAGCGAAGATCGTGGCGTAATATTCCACTCCGGTATTATCCTGAGTGATGGGGCCGCCAGATGATTCAATCGTCTTTGGGTCGGCCCGCGTCAGGTCAGGGCTGATCACCTCCCAGGATTGACCACCGTTGTAGGTGACGTGGAGTTGATTGGAGGCGGCATAGAGCTTGCGGTCGTCGTGTGGACTAAAAAATACGGGATAGTTCCAATTAAAGCGGTACTTCATTACTTCGGCTCCCGAGCCGGCTGGATTGAAGGGCCAAACGTTGGTGGAGCGCGTTTGTCCGGTTTCGTGGTCGACGCGCATCATATAGCCCTTGTATGTACCGCCGTAGACGATATCGGGATTCAGGGGGTCGGGTGCCAGGTGGGCACTCTCTCCACCGGCCGATGGTTCCCAGTCGGCTTCGGAAATGGCATTGCCGGTGGTACGGTGCGCAATACGGACGGTGCTGTTATCCTGCTGCGCACCCAGAATGCGGTAAGGAAAATCGTTATCGGTAGTGACCCGGTAAAACTGCGACGTCGGTTGATTGTAATAGGTCGTCCAGTTCGCTCCGGCATCGGTGCTAACTTGTCCGCCGCCGTCGTCGGCAAGAGCCATGCGCTGATTGTTGTTGGGGTCAATCCACAGATCGTGATGGTCACTGTGTGGGGTAGAAATCCGTTCCCAGTTGCTTCCGCCATCCCGCGAGCGCCAGAAGCCCACGTTGCAGACATAGAGCATGTTCTCGTCTTCCGTATCGGCATAGATGCGCGAATAATACCAGGCGCGCTGCCGCAGGTCGCGCTTGCCACTGGTACGTTGCCAGGTTTTGCCAGCATCATCAGAACGGAAAACACCTCCGTCGTCAGCTTCAATGATCGCCCAGACTCGTTCGGAGTTAACCGGTGATACGGTCACGCCGACAATACCCCAAACACCCTGGGGTAATCCTTCATTAAAGGTGAGTTCTTCCCAATTATCACCACCATCGGTACTCTTCCAGAGCTTACTACCGGGGCCACCGGAATCCATGCGATAGCCATTGCGTTTAATTTGCCAGGTGCCGCAGTACATGATTCGCGGGTTATTGGGGTCGAGGACCACATCGACCGCGCCGGCTTTATCGCTGACGTAGAGGATCTTTTCCCAGGTGTTGCCGCCGTCGGTCGAGCGGTACAGGCCGCGTTCTTCGTTGGGTTTCCACAGGTTACCCATGACGGCGGCATATACTACGTTGGGATTGTTGGGGTGTACGCGGATACGGCCCACGTGCTCGCTGTTCTTCAGGCCAATGGAGGTCCAGGTCTTTCCGGCGTCAGTGGAACGCCACATGCCGCGGCCCGAGCTGACGTTGCCGCGTACGGTTTGTTCCCCTTCGCCCACGTAAATGACGTTAGGGTCGCTTTTGGCGACAGCCACGGCACCGATAGAACCGCCAAAATAGCCGTCAGAAATGCATTCCCAGGTGGTACCGCCGTCTTGAGTGCGCCAGACACCACCGCCGGCGGTCCCCATATAATACAATTGATCATTATGGTCGACGCCGGTAATCGTTCCGGCCCGACCACCACGGAAGGGGCCTACCAGGCGCCAATCCAGGGCTTCAAATAAGGTCTCGTCATATCCATCCGCTGGCTGTGCCATTAGGGGGGTGGATTGGAAACCAATACACATCAGCAGCAACAGAGCTGCGTGGCTAAGAAGTCGTTTGTTCATACTAATCACAGATTTTATTGGCTAAATCAATTAGCCAAAAATAAGGAAACTGCTGGGATGTAGCGAATAGAAAAGAGAAGAACCTGGTCTGTTTGTAAAGATATTCTGTGGGGAGAGGTATTGAAAAAATCTCATTTTACCTATCTTCCCAGCAAAAACTATGCGCAAACTTATCGTTCTGCTTATACTTTTGGGAGGAGCATCCTGTCTTTGGGCTCAAGTTCCTGATGTTTTTTTAGAAGGCCTGGAATACCGCTCGGTAGGGCCGACGCGCGGTGGCCGGGCTACGGCTATCGAAGGCATTCCTGCCCAACCCTTTACTTTTTTTATGGGAGCTACCGGTGGTGGCGTCTGGAAAACGGATGATGCCGGTCAGTCATGGCATCCTTTAGGGGAAGGTCAGATCAAAGCCGGCTCTATTGGCGATATTACCGTGGCCCCTTCTGATCCTTCCACCATCTACGTCGGTACGGGCTCAGCTGCACCCCGGGGAAATATTTCGGCGGGTATTGGGATGTACAAAACCTCCGACGCAGGCAAGGAGTGGCGCCACATTGGGCTACCCGAAGCCGGCCAAATCGGTCGCGTGCTGGTGCATCCGCAGCATTCGGATGTGGTGTACGCAGCTGCCCTGGGCCATATTTTTGGCAAAAATGAGGAGCGCGGTGTTTATCGCTCTATCAATGGCGGCTCCGATTGGGAGCAAATCCTTTACGTCAATGATTCGACCGGTGCTATCGACCTGGCTATGAACCCACACGACCCCGAAGAGATGTATGCTGCCTTTTGGCGCTCCGAGCGTAAGCCCTGGACGCTGATTGACGGAGGTCCGGATGGAGGTATTTGGAAGACCACCAACGGCGGCGATGACTGGGAAAAACTGGGGGGCGGCCTGCCGACCGGTATTCTGGGTAAGATTGGCCTGGCAATTTCACCCGCCAATCCGGAGGTGGTGTATGCCATTATTCAGGCCAAAGAAGAAGCCGACGGCGGCCTCTATCGCTCCGACGATGCTGGCGTATCCTGGCGACGCGTCAATCGCGATCATCGCATTAGGCAACGGGGCTGGTACTATTCGCATATTACGGCGCATCCCACTGATCCGGACGAGGTGTACCTCTCCAATACAGGCTTTTACCGCTCCATCGATGGGGGTAAAACCCTGGAACGCATCAGTACCCCCCACGGCGACAACCACGGCGTATGGATCAACCCTAACAACCCCGCCATCATGATCAATTGTAATGACGGCGGGGCCAACGTTACGCTGAATGGGGGCAAGACCTGGTCGACCCAGCTCAACCAACCGACCTCCGAGTTTTACCGGGTCACGGTCGACAACCAATTCCCGTACCGGCTCTACGCCGGGCAACAGGACAATACCACCATCAGTGTACCGAGCCACGATCCGGGCGGCGTGACGCCCTACGAGCATT
>Ga0102940_1000947_pt1 | contig 19372 bp, 12 predicted proteins | sample SalPonR2_C_D1_MG_FD_78215 | JGI IMG/M metagenome (GOLD analysis project Ga0102940, IMG submission 78215) | Salt pond soil microbial communities from South San Francisco under conditions of wetland restoration - Salt Pond MetaG R2_C_D1_MG | ecosystem: Environmental > Aquatic > Marine > Intertidal... | reverse complement strand
GAAAAAGTTGGATTGGTCGCTTCAGCAGCCTCCACCCGGAAGGTGCACGGAAAGGATGTCCCGGAAGATACAACTACCATGGATAAGGCCCGGCAAGACGAATTTATTGAGGCTGCCGTTTTTGCTCGTACCAGTCCAGCTCAAAAGCTAAATCTCATCGAGCTTTATCAGCGCTCGGGATATATCGTGGGCATGACGGGCGACGGTGTAAATGACGCGCCGGCCCTGAAAAAGGCGGATGTGGGTATCGCTATGGGCCAACGGGGTACGGAAGCCGCCAAAGAAGCTGCTGATATCATCCTGAAAGATGATGCATTTTCTTCCATCGTATTGGCTATCCGTCAGGGACGTATCATCTTTGACAACATCCGGCAGTTTGTAGTATACTTGCTCTCCTGTAACCTCAGCGAGGTGTTGGTCGTGGGTACAGCGTCTTTCCTGGGAATGCCTCTGCCGCTTTTGCCTTTACAAATCCTTTTTCTCAATATGGTGACCGACGTCTTTCCGGCCCTGGCCCTGGGGATGAATGCAGGGGCATCAAATGTGATGCAACGCCCCCCACGCAATCCCGATGAACCTATTTTATCGCGGAGCCGCTGGGTTGCCCTCATCAGCTATGGGCTGGCTATGACTGTCGCCGTGCTGGCGGTAGAACTGGTAAGCCTTCATTATTTAGAGCTTTCCGATAAGGAGACCAATAATATGACTTTCTACACTATCATTCTGGTGCAACTGTGGAACGTTTTCAACTTGCCTAATGCACACGTCTCCTTTTGGAAAAATGAGGTGACGCGTAATACTTACGTCTGGCTGGCCCTGTTGGTGAGTGTAGGCGTTGTCGGCGTGGCCTGGCTGATCATTCCGGTACGCGACGTGATGAATCTGGTAGCCTTGACGGATCCTTTACAATGGGGTATCATTCTTGGGTTTAGCCTACTTCCCGTGCTGGTGGTTCAATTCCTGAAACGAGGACTGAGGGTTTTGCATTAACGGGATTTGGGATTAACCTGAGTGGTAAATAGCTAAATATCAAATACTTGCGTTGTATTTGGCAGAGGATATAGTAGAAGATTTTAAAAACCTATACCTTCATCCTGCTACCCTGTACTAAAAGATTGGCCTTGATGACCATTTGCGCCGCTCACTGCGAAAAAGGCATAAATAATCCGGGTTGAGGGCAAAAAAAATACCCGACACCTGCTGCGGCAGATGTCGGGCAACGCAAAGAAAATTTTCCACAACGGTTCTCCTTAATTCATCCGCACCGGCTCGTAATCCTTGAATAGCGGGAAGGAGGTCGCTTGCACCTTATCCTGATATTCTTTGAAATCGGTGGTGAAGAATTGGTTGATCTGCTCCAACGCATCGCTGGTACGATCCCGAGCTACCTGCATGGCCCGGCGGGCTGCCTGATTGGGACTGCCCAAAGAAGAGCCGACGTAGCGTTGTGCTTGGTACAGTTTACCCATCACATTGTCGCTGGTCCGCTGAATGCCTTTCAGGCCTTCTGGTTGCATATACAGCTCCTCCAATTGAGCGATACTGTCGAGCATGGCTTTACCCATTTCCTTCATGTCTTTCTGCAAGGAGTCCGGGGCTACTTCCATGGCTTTATTGATGCGGGCAACGGTCTTGCGTGCTTCCTTCAGGCGGTTAAAGCCTGCGGTTGCTTTTTCGGTAATGGCTTCCAGCTCACGGTAGGCGGCGTCCTGGGCTCGCATATCGCTCAGGGAAATGTCGAGGCGTGGATCTGCCTTCACGGTGACCATGGTGGAGTCCTTGTGGTCACTCATAGTCATCAAGACTTTGTAGGTGCCGGGCATGACCCGGGGACCAGATGGCGGATCGGCATCCGGACGGCGGTCACGGCGACTGGGGTAAGCCACACCGTCGCGGTTCATGGGCCAGTAGAGGCGGTTCATGCCGGTATCCAGTTTAGCACTGAAGGTGCGTACCGTGTCGCCTTGCATGTCCATTACGTAGACCTTGGCTTTACCGTCGGCCTTCTTCTTATCGTCATCCTCTTCGGGAGCTTTGCGCCAGGCCGTCATCATGGCTCCGCCACGGCGATTTTCGCCGATGAACATGCCGTTGGCCGAAAAGCGCACGCCGTCGTACGATTTGTATTCGGCGAGGTAGGCATCGGGGGTATCGAACAGGACGAGTTCTTTTTCTAGTACTTCACCTTCAGTAGCCGCAACTTCCCGTAGTGGGCGAATATCGTCCATGATCCAGGCGGCCCGTCCAAAGGTGCCGATGATCAGATCGTGTTCGCGGGGATGGATGGTCAGGTCAATGGTAGAAGCACTGGGGAAATGGGTCCATTTGGTCCAGGTTTTGCCGTAGTCGATGCTCACATACAGACCAAAATCGGTACCCAGAAACAGTAGGCTGGGCTCTTCCAGGTCCTGAATGAGGGCCAGGGCGTGGCCGTTGGCCTGGGTTTCGTCCACAATTTTTGTCCAGCTTTCGCCAAAATCATTGGTATGGTAGGCCATGGGGCGGTAATCGTTACGGCGATAATCATTGACGACCACAAAGGCTTCCCCTTTATTTTTTGCCGAAAGGTGGATGAAGGGAATCCAGGCCCCTTCGTTGAAGTCGGGTAGACGGCTCGACAGGTTCGTCCATGTGTCGCCGCCATCGCGGGTTAGTTGCAGGTTGCCGTCGTCGGTACCCACCCAGATTTCGTCGGCGTCGTGCGGACTGGGAGCAATGGCGAGGATGGTGGTGTGGTTCTCGGCTTGGGTATCGTCGATGGTCAGGCCACCACTCTCGTCCTGTTTCTGTTTGCTGGTATCGTTGGTGGTCAGGTCGGGGGAGATGATTGTCCAGCTGTCGCCGCAATCGGTGCTGTAATGCACGAATTGGCTGCCGTAATACAGGCCGCAATCGTTGAACGGATCCTGCGCAATGGCGGCATTCCAATTGAATCGCAGCTCCATATCAGCATCTGGATGCGTGGGGCGGATGCTTTTGGTCATACCCGTTTCGCGATCGACCATACCGACATTACCTCCCTGCGACATGGCGTAGACATAGCGGTTATCGTCGGGTTTGAACAGTACGTCGAAGCCATCGCCGAAGTATACCTCTTGCCAGTGGGCATTACGGATACCACCGCGCTGCCACACCTGACTGGGGCCCACCCAGGAACCATTATCCTGCATACCGCCGGCTACGTTATACGGAATGTCCATATCGTAGCTAATGTGGTAGAATTGGGCCAGGGGCAGGTTGGGAATAAAACGCCAGTTTTTCCCACGGTCACGGGAAATATTTAGGCCCCCGTCGTTACCCTCGATCAGGTAGTCGGGGTCATTGGGATGTACCCAGAAGGCGTGATGGTCGGGGTGTACGCCGGAGTAGGGGAGAAGCGTTTCCCAGTTTTTTCCTCCGTCTTCGGAATAGGTCACCAGTGAGTGCAAACTGTAAATACGGTTTTCGTTGATTGGGTCAACAAAAATATCAGAATAGTAGAATGGACGATTACCGAAGTTGCCATTAGTGTTTAGTTTGCGCCAGTTGCGCCCTCCGTCCGTTGATTTGTAGAACCCATTTTCTTTGGCTTCCACGATAGCGTAGACAAGGTTGGGGTCGGAAGGAGCAACGGCCAGTCCGATCCGGCCGAGCTCGCCTTTGGGCAGGCCATCTTTGGCGGTGCGCTCGGACCAGTTCTCGCCCCCGTCGTGGGTCACGTAGAGGCCGGAGCCTTCGCCCCCGGAGTTGAAGGTCCAGGGCTTACGGCCAAACTCCCACAGCGCTACGAAAATTTTGTCGGGATTGGTAGGATCCATTATCATGTCGGCCACACCGGTTTCGTCGTTGACGTAAAGGATCTTTTCCCAGTGCTTACCCCCGTCGGTGGTTTTGTATACGCCCCGCTCTTTGTTAGGGCCCCACACGGAACCCAGGGCTCCGGCAAAGACCACCTGAGGATTGTCAGGGTGGATGAGGATGCGGTGAATGGTATGGGTCTCTTTTAATCCCATACACTCCCAGGTAGCGCCGCCGTCGAGGCTGCGGTAGATCCCTTCCCCGGAATTCATGGAGTTGCGGGGGTTGCCTTCACCCGTGCCAATCCATATAACATCGGGGTTTTTCTGGCTTACGGCCAGGGCACCGACTGATTGTACCGGCTGCTCGTCAAAGATGGGGTTCCAATTGATACCGCCATTAATAGATTTCCAGGCGCCCCCGGATGCAGTACCTACGTAGATAATATCAGGATCGCTCAGATCCACGTCAATAGCCGTTACCCGGCCGCTCATTCCAGCTGGGCCAATGTTGCGGATATTCAGCCCTTCCATCTGCTCGACGGGCAGCGTTTGGGCTGTCAGGCCGGCAGCACTCAGCACCAGCCCCAAACAAAGCAATAATAATCGCATGGTCATAGTCTTTTTTTATGCAAAAATTTGTGGCGGCTAAAATAGGTATTCCGCCGGAAAAAAACGCGTCCACTGCCTCCTGCTTATCGCTATGGTCAGACGTGATGAATCACGTCTCTACTGTCAATTCTCCATTCCGCCTTCCCATTTCCCAACTATCCCCCTTGCACGGCGTTATTAATTTCTGTAATTTTGAGGTGCTTAAAAAATGAAAGCATGCTCGCCCAACTTGGACATTTCCTGGTAGCTTCCCTGCTGATCATCAGCCAAACCGGCTTGTTGATCAATGCGCACTATTGCCAGGGAGAAGCAAAACAGGCGGCCTTCTTTGTGGATCCGGGCTCTTGTCATACGGCGGCTTCCGCCAAAAAGATGCCGGCCGACTGCCCCATGCACGGGCACATGGATCATTCCGGGGAAGACGATAACGGCTGTTGCAGCGATCAATCGATCTTTCAAAAGATCACTATCGATCAACTGGTTTTTGCTCAGGATTTGCCTGAATTTAGCGTGGCTTTATCAACTCCACCCGCGCTTACCTCTGTCTCACTTGCTCAGGCTGTCCGTGCTGTTCCTTCCTTTATTCATCCACCTTCTAAATGGCGTACCGACCTGACAGTCCTCCTGCAGGTCTTTCGGTTGTAGGATTGGTCCGCCTCAGGCGGATGGTGTTGTGGTTTTATGGTTGGCTGATACTTATTTGGCCGCTCCTTGAAATCGGTGCTAGTTATAGTCGTGTATAGTGTTGACGGTTTAGTCCGGCTATGATTAATGACAAAATAGCACATCGCCACTGCATTGTTCAATCTTACTATCGAACTGTTTAGTGCATTATCCATGCTTAAAAATATCATTGCCTTTTTTCTGGCGAATAAGCTGGTGGCCGTACTCGTGTTACTACTCTTCATCGGGTGGGGACTGGTGACGGCACCCTTCGCCGGCATGCCCTCGTGGCTACCATCCGATCCGGTGGCGGTGGACGCCATTCCCAACCTGGGCGAAAATCAGCAGATTGTTTTTACCCGTTGGCCGGGCCGTTCGCCACAGGACGTGGAAGACCAGATCACCTACCCGCTTACCAGTGCCCTGTTGGGGGTGCCGGGGGTAGAGTCCGTGCGGTCTAGTTCCATGTTTGGCTTTTCCAGTATCTACCTCATCTTCGAAGAAGATATCGACTTTTACTGGAGCCGGGCCCGTATCCTGGAAAAGATTAACGCCTTGCCGGCCGGTATTTTGCCGGAAGGCGTACAACCCAGCCTGGGTCCCGATGCCACGGCCCTCGGCCAAATCTTTTGGTATACGCTGGAAGGCCGTACGCCGGAGGGCGAACCCACCGGTGGTTGGGACCCGCAGGAGCTGCGGTCAATTCAGGATTTTTACGTAAAGTATGGTCTGGCGACGGCGAGTGGCGTATCGGAAGTGGCTTCCGTAGGGGGGTATGTGCGCGAATACCAGATTGATGTCGACCCCGATGCCATGAAGCGTTTTGGCGTAAGCCTGCCCCAGGTGATGCAGGCTGTGCGGCAGTCCAACCTCGATGTCGGAGCCCAAACTATGGAAATCAACCTGGCGGAATACTTCGTACGTGGGTTGGGGTATATCGAAAATATTGAAGACATCGAGCAGACGGTGGTAGCGACCGTTGATAATGTGCCGGTGCGCATTCGCGACGTGGCTTTTGTCAAAACCGGGCCGGCTACCCGCCGGGGAGCTCTCGATAAATCAGGAGCCGAAGCAGTCGGCGGGGTAGTCGTAGCTCGTTACGGGGCCAACCCGATGGAGGTGATCAATAACCTCAAGGATAAAATGGCTGCAATCAGTCCGGGGTTGCCTACCAAAACACTGGACGATGGTACCGTATCGCAGGTGACTATAGTCCCTTTTTACGACCGCAGCGAATTAATCAACGAGACGATTGGTACCCTCAATGAGGCCTTGCGCCTACAGATTGTGATTACCATCATCGTCGTCATCGTGATGCTGCTCAATTTGCGCTCTTCCCTGCTAGTGAGCGGACTCTTGCCGGTGGCCGTGCTGATGTGTTTTATTGCCATGCGCTACTTTGGGGTCGATGCTAATATTGTGGCCCTCTCCGGTATCGCCATTGCCATCGGCACCATGGTTGATATGGGGATCGTCCTGACGGAAAGCATTGTCAACCGGCTCGAGGATCCGCCGCCGGGTGAGTCCCTCTACACCTCGGTGTTGGAGGCGAGTAGTGAGGTGGCTTCGGCGGTGCTGACGGCGGTAGCCACCACGATTATCAGTTTTCTGCCGGTGTTCACCATGGAGGCTGCCGAGGGCAAGCTATTCCGCCCCCTGGCGTTTACCAAAACGTTTGCCCTGCTGGCCACTATTATTTTGGCCATTACGGTGTTACCCGCACTGGCACAGATTTTCTTTTCGTTTGCCCGGGGTGTAGCTTGGCGCCGCTACCTGACCAATGGCTTGCTGGCGGCGGCAGGCGTAGTGTTGTTGGCGCTCGGGTACACAGTACCCGGTGGCATCCTGCTTTTGGTGGGCGTGGTCGGGGTCATCTCCTACTATCTGTCGACTCGCCTGGCGGAGCGGCAGGTAATCTGGTTCGAGCGGGGTAAAAACATCCTCTTTGCGCTGCTGGTCGCTTTCCTGCTGGCCCGCATGTGGATGCCGCTGGGCGTCGAGCAATCGGTTTGGGTCAACTTTGGGTTTGTCGCCATTCTGGCGGGGATACTTATCGCCTTTTTTCAGGGTATGATCTACTACTACGAGCCCATCTTGCGCTGGTGCCTGCGCTTTAAATGGCTATTCTTGCTGCTTCCGGGGGCTCTGATTTTCTTTGGGGTACGAGTTTGGCAGAATACGGGAGAAGAATTTATGCCGACCCTTGATGAAGGAGCCTTTTTACTAATGCCGACCTCCATGCCGCACTCGGGGATGCAGGAAAACATTAAGAACCTACGCCTGCTCGATATGGCAGTGACGTCCATTCCCGAGGTAGAAACGGTAGTAGGTAAGCTGGGGCGGGTGGAAAGTGCTCTCGATCCGGCCCCCATTTCCATGTACGAAAACGTCATTCTCTACAAACCGGAATACAAAGTCGACGAGCGTGGCTACCGGCAGCGCTTTAAGGTCAATGAGTACGGCAATTTTATGCGCGACGAGAACGACGAACTAATCCCTGATCCTCAGGGGCAATACTTCCGGCAGTGGCGCGACCATATCAAATCGCCCGACGACATTTGGTCGGAGATTGTGGAAGTGACGCGCCTACCGGGGGTGACCTCGGCGCCGAAGCTACAACCCATTGAAACGCGCCTGGTCATGCTGCAGACCGGGATGCGCGCACCAATGGGCATTAAGGTACGGGGCAGTGACCTGAAAACGATTGAGTCTTTTGGCCTGGAACTGGAAAAATACCTCACCGAAGTAGAAGGCGTAAAAGATGCGGCCGTTTTTGCCGAGCGTATCATCGGTAAGCCCTATCTGGAAATGGCTATCGATCGCGAGGCTATTGCCCGCCATGGATTGACGATAATGGATGTACAACAACATATTCAGGCAGCTATCGGAGGGATGACGATGACATATACCGTAGAAGGCCGCGAGCGCTACGCGGTGCGGGTGCGCTATCCGCGAGAATTGCGCAACGATCCATCGGTGGTGGAGAATATCCTGCTGCCCAGCAGCAGTGGGGGACAAATCCCTCTAGGCGACCTGGTTGCGATCAACTACACGCAGGGGCCACAAATGATCAAAAGTGAAGACGGTTTCCTGATCGGCTACGTGCTCTTCGATAAGCAAGATGGCTACGCCGAAGTAGAGGTGGTCGAGGCCGTACAAGATTACCTGCAAGGAAAAATAGACGCCGGAGAACTGGTCGTACCCGCCGGTATCAACTACGACTTTGCCGGCAATTACGAACAACAGCAGCGGGCGAGCCGCCGGTTGGCTATCGTTTTGCCCATTGCGTTGGTCTTGATTTTCCTCATTCTCTATTTCCAGTTCCGCTCGGTGATGATTGCCCTGATGGTTTTTTCCGGCGTTTTTGTGGCTTTTGCCGGTGGCTTTGTCTTGATCGGGTGGTATGGTTGGGAAGGCTTCCTGGATGTTAATATGTTGGGCACTAATCTGCGCGATTTGTTTCAGGTAGCACCCATCAATCTGAGTGTTGCCGTGTGGGTGGGTTTCCTGGCCCTCTTCGGTATTGCGACCGACGACGGCGTATTGGTTGCTACGTTCCTGCGGGATAGCTTTCGAAAAAATCAGCCCGATTCCATTGCCGGTATTCGCGAGGCCGTGGTGGAGGGCGGGCTACGCCGGGTACGGCCGGCGATGATGACGACGGCAACCACGATCCTGGCGCTATTACCGGTACTTACGTCTACTGGTCGCGGCTCGGAGATTATGGTGCCCATGGCAATTCCTTCATTCGGTGGAATGCTTTTTCAATCAATCACCATGTTCACCGTACCGATTCTGTTTGCGTTGTGGAAGGAGGGGCAGTTCCACCTTCGACAGCGATTTGCTAACACCAAAAATGACAATAATGCGAACGATATATAGCCTGCTTATTATATGGAGTATGGGGAGTACGGCCCAAAGTCAGCCACTCGATACCCTGCGGGCTACCATGATCCGCAATAATCCCGATCTGGCAGTTTTGGAAAAAACGCGTCTGGCCGAAACTCTGATTGGCGATCAGGTTGACGACTGGGCCGATACCGAATTCGGAGCCGGTGTTGGGGTATTCCCTACGGAGACCCGTCTGGGGCCACAGCGCCTCAAACTGAGTGTTACGCAGATGTTGCCCTGGCCCGGCCTGCTCGATGCCCGCCGCGACCTGGCTCTGAGCCGGGCGGAAGTCACCCGTCTGAAACGGGCCAACCAACAGCTTGGCCTTGAGCAGCTTTTGGCGGAAGCCTACTACCAACTCTACGAATACCGGCAGACCGACGGGGTGCTGTCGCGGCAATTGGAGGTGTTAGCTCAATTGAGGTCTATCCTGCTGCAGCGGGTAGCTGCCGGGCAGGCTCGCACTACCGCCTTGCTACGTCTCGACCTGCGAAAACAGCAGCTGGAGCAACAGCGGGCTATTCTGTCCAACCGGCAGGATATACCCCGGTCGGTACTGCACAAACTCCTGGCAGATGGCCGCCCGATACAAACGCCCGATACGCTGACCACAGCCATCCTGATGCCGCTTGATACCATTGCTGAAACTTTTCCCGGCCTGCAGCAGGTACGGCAACAACAAGCGGTCGCCCGCGCTGCCATGCAGTTGGCCGAACGCGAAGCTATGCCCCGTATAGGCGTCGGACTGGATTACTTTATGGTGGGACAGCGGGATGTAGCCGACCTGCCGCGCAACGGGCGCGATATCGCAGTACCGCGGGTTATGGTGACGGTGCCCCTCGCTGGCAACCGCTACGATGCCCGCATCGCCGAGCAGGAAGTGCGTACCGCAGCCCTCAATGACCAATACGAGTCAAGGCGACTGGCCTTACGGCAAAAACGCACGCAGGCTCTAACTCGCTACCGGGAAGCCCGGCTGCAGTTGGAGCTTTATCAACAGCAGCAGCAGCTCCTAAAAGAAACCATCGATTTAGAGATACGCGCCCTTAGTACAGGAGACGCACGCCTGGAAGATATCCTGGAATTGTATCAACAAGACCTCGACTATCAATTACAGAAACTACGCGCTACCGTAGCCACGCATTTGGCGAAAGCCGCCTACAACGCGACACGGTAAAGACGCAAGACCTTGCGTCTCAACCAAGATAACCATGAAAGAAAAAACGTATACCGATAACGTAAAGACGCAAGACCCTGCGTCTCAACCAAGATAACCATGAAAGAAAAAACGTATACCGATAACGTAAAGACGCACAGTAAAGACAGAACATCTTCCGTCTCCATAGCGTCTCTACCTACCATCCTCATCGTCCTCATTACTCTGGCTGCTGGCCTGGGCCTGGGCTATCTTTTGTTTGGCGGACAGGCCGGTGGCGGTAAAGACGGAAGTAGAGACGGAAAATCTTCCGTCTCTACTTCCGTCTCTACTTCCGTCTCTACCGACGACGCATCATCCGAAACCACCTATACCTGCTCTATGCACCCACAGATTCGGCAGCCGGAGCCGGGAATCTGTCCGATTTGCGAGATGGACCTGATTCCGGTGAGTAGAAACGGAACATCTTCCGTCTCTACTTCCGATCCGCTGGTCTTTACCATGACCAGGGAGGCGGCCCGCCTGGCAAATATCCAAACCACCCAATTAGGTGCTACCGGCAGCGAGCGGACTGAGGTGCCCGTCAGTGGCCGCCTGGCCGCAGATGAGCGACGCCTGGCGTCCCAGACAACCCACATACCGGGGCGTATTGAGGCCCTGTACGTCACCTTCACCGGTGAACAAGTGCGGGAAGGGCAGCGCCTGGCTACCATCTACTCGCCAGAGTTGATTACGGCCCAGCAAGAATTACTACAGGCGATTTCCTACCAGGGGCCAGATAGTGAACTGGCGCAGGCTGCCCGGCAAAAATTGACCTACTGGAAGTTGCCCGCCGAGTGGATCGACGAGGTGATCGCCGAAGGAGAAGTGCGCGAAACCATCGATATTCGGGCCGAGCGCAGCGGAGTAGTGGCCGACCGCAAAGTGGCCGTAGGCGACTACGTACAGCGCGGCGGTGTACTGTTCACCCTGGTTGACCTGTCAGGGTTGTGGGTGTTGTTGGATGTATACGAAGAGGATCTGGCAAAAATAAACGTCGGTGACCGGGTGCGCTTCACGACCTCAGCCGTGCCGGGGCAGTTCTTTACGGCCCGGCTGTCGTTTATCGATCCACTGATTGATCCCCAAACGCGGACAGCTACCGCCCGGGCGGAGATCCGCAATAGCAGCAACCGCCTCAAGCCGGATATGTTGCTGCGCGGTACCATTATCGGTGATCAGCCGGCCAGCGGCGAGCAGTTGGTGGTGCCGGCCAGCGCCGTCCTTTGGACGGGCAAGCGGTCGGTAGTGTATACCATAGAAACGGGCACCTCGGTACCCTCTTTTCGCTTTCGCGAAATTATTCTGGGTGAGCGCGTAGGTAATGGCTACCTGGTAGAAGACGGACTGAATCCGGGCGAAGAAGTAGTCACCAACGGGGCCTTCGTCATTGATGCGGCCGCTCAACTCAACAATCAGGCCAGCATGATGAATCGCGAGGTGGTGCTGGAGGGACAAGAAGTGGATGATAGCGCGCCCGATTTTCGGACAGTAACCGATGGTGCTTTTCGGGAAGGAGTGGGCCGTCTGGTAACCGATTATATCGCCCTGAAAGATGCTTTCGTAGCGACCGATGCCCCGCAGGCAGCGGATGCCGCTAAAACCATGCAGAACCAATTGGGCCGTATTCCGGCCGACTTGCTGACGGGCGAGGCCTACGACTTTTGGCAACAGCAAAAGGGAGCTTTGGCAAGTCACCTGCAGCAAATTACTGCGTCGTCAGAGGTGGGCAAACAGCGACAGCAATTTGAGTTTGTTTCTAACTTGATGATCGATCTGGTGCGGGCGTTTGGCAGCCAGGAAAAACCGGTCTATGTACAGCACTGTCCCATGGCCTTCAACGACCGCGGGGCCGATTGGCTGGCTTACGAAGATCAAATTCTCAATCCCTACTTTGGGGATCAAATGCTGCGCTGTGGTGTGGTACAAGACAGCATTAAATAAACGAAACAAAAAACAGTATGCGACTTTTATTCCTTGCGTTTTTAGCTTCCGCTCTGGTGAGCTGCCAAAATGAATCGCCGGCTAACTGGACTGTCGAGACCCTGGAAACGCCCTGCCAGGAAGGAGGGGAAGGCCATTTGGTTAAACTTACCGACGGTAGTCTGGCACTGAGCTGGGTTGAATATATGGATGATACTACGGATCAGCTCCGTTGGGCCCCGTGGACCGGTACCGAATGGGGAACGCCGGTGACGATTGCCGGGGGCAGCGATTGGTTTGTCAACTGGGCCGATTTTCCGTCGATGGCACCTTTCGCTGCTCCCGGGAAGATGGCTGCCCATTGGCTGCAGAAGAGTGCGGAAGGTACCTACGATTACGAAGTACGCGTGAGTACCTCCAACGACGGCGGACAAACGTGGGGAACATCTTTTGTACCACATCAGGATCGCATTCCGGCCGAGCACGGCTTCGTGAGTATGCAGCCTTTTGGCGAAAGCCATATGTTGGCCGTATGGCTGGACGGGCGCTTTACCAAACAGGATAATGGGGCCATGACGCTGCGTACGGCAACCTTTGATCCGGACGGTAATCTGGCGGAAGAAATAGAATTGGACCATCGCATCTGCGACTGCTGTCAAACGGATTTGGTCGTTGATGGGGAGGAGGCTCTGGTGGTGTACCGCGACCGGTCGGAAGAGGAAATACGCGATATCTGGTTTGTGCGGTATGATGAGCACGGATGGGGCGAGCCCCGGCCTGTACACCGCGACAACTGGATGATTGCCGGCTGCCCGGTCAACGGTCCGGCTGTTGCCAAAAATGCCGATGGATACTGGGCTGCCTGGTTCACCGGCGCAGATAATGAGCCTCAGGTCAAGGTAGCGCATCTGGCAGCCGGCAAGGAAGATTTCAGCGAGCCACAGCAGCTGGATTACGGTAATCCACTCGGCCGCGTTGCGGTGGTAACAGTAGGAAAGCAGGTCTATGTCAGCTGGATGGAAAATGAAGAAGACGGTAAGGCCTCTTTGTGTCTGGCCGCTATGCGGAACGGAAAGCTGGTGCATAAAGAAAAAATAAAAGAAACCAGTGCCTCCCGCTCGGCTGGATTTCCAGTGCTTGAGGTTATTGATGACCAAACGCTCTTCCTGGCCCATACCGAAGTGGCCGCTACCGGGCAGCGCGTTATGGTCGAACGGATTAATCTAGACGAATTATGAAAGACTGTTGTACAGATAACTGCGATTGCGAGAAATCATCACCATGGAAACGCATAAAAGACCGGCTTGGTCTCCTACTTTTCCTGGGGGTACTGGGCACAATTGGCTATGCGCTCCTGTTAGGGAGTTGAACCGAAAAACCACAAATCTATGTCTGACGAACACCAACACGAGCATCATGATCATCACGATCACGATGGCCATGATCATCAAGAACACCATCGACAGATGATTGCCGACTTTAAGCGGCGGTTTTGGGTAACGCTGGTCCTCACGGTGCCGGTACTCCTTTTATCGCCCCTGATTCAGGGATGGCTGGGCGTTTCCTGGACCTTTATGGGCGATCATTGGGTACGCTTTGGGCTGTCGAGTATCATTTTCTTTTATGGGGGCTGGCCCTTCCTCACCGGGATGGTTGACGAACTAAAGAAAGCCAATCCCGGGATGATGACGCTGATTGCGGTGGCCATTGTAGTAGCTTATGTATACAGCTCAGCGGTGGTGTTAAGCGTGGTGAGTGGGAAAACTTTCTTTTGGGAGTTAGCCACTCTGATTCTGGTTATGCTACTGGGACACTGGATTGAGATGGGGTCGGTACTGAGTGCTTCCAAATCGATGAAAGCCTTAATGGACCTTATGCCTGATCAGGCTACCCGTAAGACAGAGGATGGTGATTGGGAAGAGGTGTCAGTAAAAAAGCTTGCACAAGGTGACGTGCTGCGCATTCGGCCGGGCGAGAAAGTGCCCGCCGACGGTACGGTCATCGATGGGCAAAGCTCGGTCAACGAAAGTATGCTGACCGGGGAGAGCGAGTCGGTAACTAAAGGAGAGGGCGACGAGGTGATTGGCGGCTCCATTAATCAGGAAGGCGTGTTGGAAGTGGAGATCACGGGTACGGGGGACGATAGCTACCTCTCCAAAGTGGTCAATATGGTGCAGGAAGCCCAGGATAAAAAATCAAATACTCAGCGGTTGGCCGACCGGGCCGCTTTTTGGCTGACCATCGTCGCCTTGAGTGTCGGTGCTATCACCCTGACCGTATGGCTTTTTGCCGGCAGGCCCTTCGATTTTGCGCTGGAGCGTATGGTAACGGTCATGGTCATCACCTGCCCGCACGCGCTGGGGCTGGCAATACCCCTGGTAGCCTCCATCTCGACGGGCGTAGCTGCCGGCGAAGGCATCCTGATCCGCAACCGCACGGCCTTCGAACGGGCCCGCAAGATCAATACGGTGGTCTTCGACAAGACGGGTACCCTGACGACCGGCTCCTTTGGGCTGCAAGGTTGGTCGGCGCAAAGTGACGACAAATATGGGATACTAAGGATAGCTGCTGCTCTGGAGACTTCTTCCGAGCATCCACTGGGGGAAGGGATTGTGGCTGCCGCCAAAAAGCGAGAACTCGATCTGCCTGATGTATCAGATTTTACCAGTATCCCTGGTAAAGGCATCGAGGGAACGATCGACGGGCAGGCCTGGCGCGTGGTGAGTCCCGGCTACCTGGAGGAAAAAGGTATTGAAAAGCCCGGCGAGTCGGCCGAAGAAGGTATTGTTACCCGCGTGTATTTACTGCAAGGCGAGGAGGTGGCCGGCTGGTTTGACCTGTCGGATACTATTCGCGACGAAAGTCAGGAAGCCATTCAAGCTCTGCACGATCAGGGCAAACAGGTGGTTATGCTCACCGGCGATAACGAGCGTTCGGCCCGGCGGGTGGCTGATGCCCTGGGTATTGACGAGGTATTTGCCGGGGTACTGCCCGACGAGAAGCAGGATTATATTAAAAAATTACAGGATGAGGGTCGTATCGTAGCTATGACGGGCGACGGGGTCAATGATGCCCCGGCCCTGGCACAGGCTGACCTGGGCATTGCCGTTGGCTCCGGAACCGACGTGGCGGCCGAGACTGCCGACCTGATCCTGGTCGATAGCGATCCGCGCGATGTTGTTCAGGCCCTGTCGTTTGGTCGGGCGACTTACCGCAAAATGATACAAAACTTGATCTGGGCGACAGGCTATAATGTCGTGACCATTCCATTGGCAGCCGGCGTGCTGTATCAGGCGGGAATTATGGTTTCACCGGCCCTGGGTGCCGGACTGATGAGCCTCAGTACCGTTATTGTAGCACTCAATGCCCAGACGCTGAAGAAAACGATTCAAAGCGGATCGGATTAGTTTATTTTTCACTTAACTAAAATGCATTGTACTATGCGTAAGAATTTGTTTGTTTTTATGGCCGGCCTGCTGCTGGCGACAACCCTGACGATTACTGCCTGTGGTAATGAGGGGGGCGACAACGCCACCGAAGAAACCGAAGCTGCTGCGGAACAGGGACCCGAGTATACCTCGGCCTACGTCTGCCCTATGCATTGCGAGGGGAGCGGTAGTGATGAGCCCGGCAAATGCCCGGTATGCGGCATGGATTACGTGGCCAATGAAGACCTGGATGGTGCCGGTGGCTCGGAGCACCCGGAGCATCCGAGTGATGATCACAGTGGGCATAATCATTAATTAATCTGGGGAAGCAGTCTTTTTTCGAAAGGGCTGCTTCTCTGGTTTGGGTATACCTTTCCCGTCTCTGTTTTACCATTAAGACATTAAGCATCACTAGAGCTCTTTTTTTCTTTTCCAGTCGATGAAAAGGAAAAAGATCTCGGAGAGATCGACTATTGGTAGCACCAGGATGCCAACATATTTCAACGACCCGCCTTAGGCGGGTCGACTACCCAGGATGCTATCTCCGGAACGGTGAGCACGCTAGCCCGGATTATGCATAAAATTTCGTAATGAGCGGCGCAAATGGTTGTTAGGCCTGGCTATCTGCAGGATCGATCTATGAATACATCCCTTTCCTTGTTTATGCGGATCAAGCATTGGGGAAGATTGGTGGTGGAATGGTTAATCTTTATTCTGCTGCAAATAGTTGATCTCTGCCAAGATCTTGTTGGATCCGAAAAGGTTCCGTTAGTGGGCTTCCCCTCTCTTCCGCGACAAGTCTTTTTCTTCCCTTTTCTCGTTCCGCAACCGGTCGCCTTGCCCCCTTCGGAGCGGTGCTGCCGGCAAGCGGGTAATATAGTTGTATCGGTGCCTTTTGGCAAAAAAAGCATCTGCAGGAAGGTACTTACCGGCTACTTTTACTGTTTTGTTGGGCAGAGCATACAAAAAAAGTGTTATTTTGCATGACATAACCAGCAAAATGCAGTATTTAGTTGAAAAATTCCAGAAGAAGTTAATGCATTTACCTATGCATTTTCAGCGAAGCCTCATGCAGGATATTTCCTGGGAGGCTCGTCTAATTGGAATTAAGGGAGCTCGTGGGGCGGGAAAGACCACACTATTGTTACAACGAATAAAGGGACAGTTGACGGACCTGCGTCAGGTTCTGTATGTTAGTCTGGATGATCTCTGGTTTGCCGAGTACCGGTTGGTGGATTTAGCGGATTCTTTTGTTAAAAATGGAGGGCGATATTTATTCTTAGATGAAGTCCATAAGTATCCGGAGTGGTCGCGGGAAATCAAAAACATCTATGATGATTATCCCGAGCTGTACATTGTGTTCACCGGGTCATCCTTATTGGAGATTCTTAATGCCCGGGCCGATCTTAGCCGCCGGGCAGTGATTTATGAGTTGCAGGGGTTGTCCTTTCGGGAGTACTTGCATTTTACTCAGGAAAGGGTGTTCCCGACATATCCGCTTGACGATTTGTTAAGCCGACATGAGGAAATCGCCGCTGAAGTTGTTCGTGAAATAAAGCCATTAGCGTATTTTGGTGCTTACCTGGAATCCGGGTATTATCCCTTTTTTAAAGAGATACCCGAGCTGTATGGGCAGCGATTATCAGAGGTGGTTAATTTGATTTTAGAAGTTGAGTTACCACAGCTGCGGAAAGTTGACATTGCCTGGATCCCAAAGCTCAAACAATTGTTGCTTATTATTGCTGAGTCTGCCCCTTTTAAGCCAAATGTCAGTGCATTGAGCAGCAAGATTGGTATTAACCGGGAGACCTTATTGGCTTATCTGCATCATTTGGCCGAAGGTGGACTCATCCGTCCATTGTACAAAGCAGGAAAAGGAGTAAGCCGGCTGCAAAAACCCGATAAGATTTATCTGGATAACCCCAATTTAGCGTATGTATTGCGGCCATCACAGCCTAATATCGGCACCGTTCGAGAAACCTATTTTGCCAATCAGTTGGCTTACAGACATCAGATTAGTTACCCACAGGTAGGTGATTTCCTGGTTGATCAACAATACATTTTCGAGGTAGGCGGCCCAAACAAAAAGGGCAGGCAATTAGAGGGGACATCGGGTTTTCTGGCTATTGATCGGATTGAGTTAGGATATCAAAACCGGATTCCCTTGTGGCTTTTTGGCTTTTTGTATTGATTGCGTTATCAAAAAGGCTTTCCCCACTCACAGCTGGTTGTTTTGCCCCTTCGGAGTGGTGCTGCCGGCAAGCGGGTGGTAAGGGTGTATCGGTGCCTTTTGGCAAAACAAGCATCTGCGGGAAGCTCCTCCTCAGTGCGGTTTGTCACTGAAAGGATGGGGTGGCTTTCCGATCTTTACGGCAAAACACGAACTTATGGCACGTCCGATCACAAAAAAGAATTTCAAAGCTGCGGTATTAAATTACGATAAACCCGTCGTCGTTGACGTCTGGGCCGACTGGTGTGGCCCTTGCCACATGCTGGCCCCCAACTTCAAAGCGGCCGAAGAAGCTCTGGATGGCAAGGCGCGTTTTGTTAAGCTCGATGCTGAGAAAAACCAAAGTCTGACCCGCAAGTATCAGGTGCGCAGCCTGCCCACGCTACTCTATTTCAAAGACGGGAAGTTGGTCGATCGTACCTCCGGAGTAGTGGGTAAGGGCGCTATTATCAATAAGCTAAAGCCTTTGCTCAGCGAAGAAGACCGCGCCGAGCTGAGCACCGGCAAGTGGTGGAAGTTTTGGGAGTAGAGGATTATTTGGAATATAAAGTAGTTGGTATTACTGCAGTTGGTGGTGGTTGTAAATCGCCTATTTCCACCAGCATACTACGAGCAGTAGATAACATCCTTTTGCGCCAGTTTCCCTTTTGGTCAATGATATCCCCATCTTCATTAAACCAACGAATAGAGCAATGCCAAAAGTTGGACCGCACCGGGGTGTGTAGGACCTTACACTGCACTGTTTTTTGTTCGGGATCATTTCCCCTGGTGTAGGGAACTGTCATATTTAGCAATTCATCAATGGGGAAGTAAATGGCACCGAATTGTTCGTTGTAGGACCAGTCTTCCTTAGTAGGAGGGGCTACCTTTTCCCCTTCATGCCAAAGCTCGGTATAGTGCGCTTTGCGATCACCAACTATCTTCCAGAAACGATCTTCCGTTTTAAAGACACCGATCAGGTTGGTAGATAAGTCTCGCAGATGGTTCCTTTGAAAAGCGATATATTCAACTTTTATCTTCCCGGTATCTGGGTTTAGGATAGCAGTGTCCTTAGTACTGCGTTGCAGAGAGTGGGCCCTGACTACAGTTATGTCCTTAATGATTCGATAATCCGGTTTGGGGATGAGGTGGTCCGGATAATCCATACGCGTGCCCTGGTTTAATTTATCGTTGGTTTAAGTAGGAATAAAAAGCCTGCAGGCTTTCTGTCAGCGTACCTCCGTAGGCAAATACAGGTTTTTTGTTTATATAAGCATTGATCACTATCTCGGTTTCTTCATCCGGATCAAAGTGGGCTTCCATGTAGGCGTTTAGTCCAGGATACATAAATGTGAAAAATATAGTAGCGTCTGCGGTGAACTCTAAAGCTACTTTTTCGGGCGAAGTATGCAGTACAGTAGCCAATAGTTTACTTGCTACTTCCTGAACGTCTCTCAAATTTATTCCTGCAAAGTACTCCCTATAGGCCAGCCATTCCACTTGTACCTGATTCAATAAGCGATCAAACTGACGCCGCAGCTGTAGTTGAGTATCACGACGGATAATATCGTCTTCGCGCTCAGCGGTATATCGGTAGTAGTCCGTGTTTGAAAAGGCATAGTGCGTTTGATCATCCACAATAGTAGAGGTATATGCTATACTTTTCTCTCCGGTT
>Ga0102940_1000942_pt1 | contig 19447 bp, 6 predicted proteins | sample SalPonR2_C_D1_MG_FD_78215 | JGI IMG/M metagenome (GOLD analysis project Ga0102940, IMG submission 78215) | Salt pond soil microbial communities from South San Francisco under conditions of wetland restoration - Salt Pond MetaG R2_C_D1_MG | ecosystem: Environmental > Aquatic > Marine > Intertidal... | reverse complement strand
TTTATCAGGCTGTTAAAGGCGGGTTTCTTTTACCTGCTTTTAACAGCTTTTTAATATACAAAGAGTGTCAATCCAATCATAAAGGGATATAGAGCTGGCGCTTTATCTTTTTTGAAGTGATTAGTTAATCCATAATAGGCTGTAACCATTATTGCGTCGTAGCCCAACCTTGCAGTAAGGCCATAGGTGAATTGTTCTGTGTGGGGCAGGTTGAAAGTTTTTTGCTTCAATTTTTGGTCTGGTTTTACAGGGTCGTCGCCACTATATTTGTGCATGCTTTGAAACATATATCCAGCTTTACCACCCAGGTAAAGCTTCCAGGTTTTGTTTCTGCTGTTTCTGTTACTCCTTATTCTAATTTCTATTGGTATTTCTACCGTGGTAAACCTTATTTTATTGGACGTGTAATTCAGTTCATTATCAAGCGATGCGAATGATAGTTTGTTTTCAGAAAGCTTTGGCAGAGCATCGATTTGATAATTTTCTGTGAGTAAACCCAAACCTGCAGCCAGGGCAACATTGGAATTCTTGCCAACCAGGTTATACATCAATTGCAGGTTAAATGCCAGCGAACGGGGATGCAGCTTCACATCATCAGGTGCATCAAGCCACTGGTTCGATAATAATTCTATCACCAGCTGGTCTTTATTAAAATAGCGGGTTTTTTCTTCCTGTGCCTGGCTGGTGAAGAAAACAAGAATAAGCATTTGTAGAATTAGTAACCTGCGTATCATTTTGAATATTTACGGCTAACTTAAAACATTTTCGTGAATTGCCCATAACTAACCAATAATTCTGTTTAAGCATTGACGTATATCATTCCTTTTTGTAATTGATTGTTGATAGGTTACATTCTTTTATGATTAGGCTAAATTTCGTACTTTTGCCCTCTTGTATATCCAAATCAATTGTTATGTTCGATTATTTCAAAGGTAAAATTACGAGTTTAACGCCCACCAACTGTGTTGTAGATATTAATGGAGTTGGTTATTTGCTCAGTATTTCGTTAACCACGTATAGTGAGCTTAAAGCGGGAGAAGAGTTTACTTTGTTGGCTCACGCCATTTATCGTGAGGATAATCAGCAATTATTTGGTTTCTCTACATCAGATGAACGTGAATTGTTCAGGCACCTGATAAGTGTTTCAGGTGTTGGAGCCAATACAGCCCGGATGATGCTCTCCTCTATGCCTCCGAAGGAACTTATCAGCGCCATTACCCAGGAACAGGTAAAAGCATTGAAGGGTATAAAAGGTATAGGCCTGCGCACAGCAGAGCGTATTGTAGTAGATTTGAAAGATAAGGTTAAACAAACAGGAGAAGCACAAGAATTTATTTCGCCGGAAGGCAATACAAATAACGAAGAAGCGTTATCTGCATTGATGATGCTTGGTTTTTCCAAAAAGCCGGTAGAGAAAGCAATAGGCCAAATATTACAAAATGAGCCGGGTTTATCGGTTGAAGAGATTATTAAGCGAGCATTGAAAAAATTGTAAAAATCTAAAGCAGAAAGAATACCTTGGAACGATATAGTGTAGTTGCGGTACTTGTACTGCTATTTTTGGGTTTGTTGCCGACTAAAAGAGTTGCGGCTCAAAATGAGATATTTCCCGTTGAGGATTCAACGGGAAAAAATCCCTATAATTTGCCGTATAATTTTAATGATGAATCAGGTTTATTGCTTGACAGTACGCGTTTTCATTCGCCATTGATGATGGAAACCCCTAATCTGTTAAAAAAGGAAGTAGAGTACGATCCTGATAATAACCGCTATATCATTCGTCATAAGTTAGGTGATAAAATCAATTATAAAGCACCCCGGTACCTTTCGGTTGAAGATTACCTTGAATATGACCTGAATAATTACAAGCGCGATTACTGGAAGCAAAGGGCGCGCTCCGAAAATTTTGAGCATAAAAGAGCGCTTATTCCCCAGTTACATATAGGCTCGAAAGTTTTTGAAACCATTTTTGGAAGCAATACCATAGACATTAAACCGCGTGGAGAGGCTACACTTGATTTTGGATTAAAATACAATAAGACCGATAACCCGCAGCTGGCTGAAGAGCAAAGAAGCGATTTGACATTTGATTTTGACGAGCGTATTCAAATGAATGTAACGGGTAAAATCGGTGAGAACCTATCATTAAAACTCAGTTACGATACAGAGGCCAGTTTTGAGTTCGAAAACGAAATGAATATTCGTTACCAGGGAAATGAAGACGATATTATTCAACGCATTGAAGCTGGTAACGTATCGTTGCCACTAAGTGGTACACTCATCCAGGGAAGCCAGAACCTTTTTGGTATCCTTACTGAGATGAAGTTTGGTAAATTGAATATTACCACGCTCTTTTCACAACAGAAAAGTGAAACAAAAAATATAACCGTTGAGGGCGGCGCAACCAAAAGACGTTTTGAGGTACAAGCCAACGAGTACGACGATAATCGCCACTATTTTCTCGCCCACTACTTTCGTGAAAATTATGAGGAAGCGCTAAAAGATTATCCACTCATACGCTCTAATGTACGTGTGGATAGGATAGAAGTATGGGTGCTGAATAAAAACAACATGGTGGAGAACACCCGCAATATAGTTGCTTTTAGTCAGTTAGCCGAAAATGCCACTCCCTCAGGAGCCCATTCTTTTCCACAAAATGGTACGCTTTATAATAATGTGAACAATGATGGTGGAATTCGCAACATAGCATCAGCTGTAGGTTCGTTAGAATCCATGAATTTTCAAAACGGAACCGATTTTGAGGTTTTTGAAAGTGCTCGTAAGCTTGATCAAACAGAATACACATTTAATCCGAATTTAGGCTATATCTCGCTTAACAGCCAGCTGCGCTCAGACGAAATAGTAGCTGTAGCCTACGACGTACAGGTGCAGGGCGAATCATACTCTGTAGGTGAAATGACTACTGGCGGTGGTGATTCTGATTCTACTTTGATTGTTAAATTGCTTAAACCAACCAGCTTTTCGCCCAATCACCCCACCTGGGATCTGATGATGAAAAACATCTATAAGCTTGATGCCTACAACATCAGCCGCGAGGACTTTATGTTGAACGTTATGTATAACGATGTAGCTATAGGTACCGATGTTTTTTCTTTGCCAACGGAGAACGAAAACCTGCGTGGTGAAAACCTGCTAAAAGTCTTGAATCTCGACCGCTTAAATACTCAGAACCAAAGGGTAGAAAATGGCGATGGTATGTTCGACTTTGCCGAGGGCATTACCATAAACTCATCTAAAGGATACGTGATTTTCCCGGTACTGGAACCATTCGGAAATTTCCTGCGTCGCCAGTTTGGCGATACAACCGATACTGATGCCATGTCACAGGCCGACCAGTTTGTTTATGATGAGCTTTATGATTCTACAAAAACATTTGCCGAGCAAATATCAGAAAAAAATAAATTTTCTATTGGGGGTTCTTATAAATCTTCAGCCGGAAGCGAAATACCACTTAATGCGATTAATATTCCGAAAGGGTCAGTAAAAGTTACTGCCGGGGGGCGCGAATTAACCGAGGGTGTCGATTATACCGTAGATTATTATCTGGGCCGGGTGAAAATATTAGATGAGGGTCTGTTGCAAAGTCAAACCCCGATTAATATTTCACTGGAAAGCAATACAATGTTCAGCATTCAATCTAAGACTTTACTGGGAACCACTCTGGAATATCGTGTAAATGAAGATTTATTACTCGGAGGTTCACTGCTGAATCTTACAGAGCGACCACTTACCCAAAAGGTAAATGTTGGTAACGAGCCTATTTCAAATACCATCTGGGGCTTTAATGTGAACTATGAAAAAGAGGTGCCTCTCTTAACGAAGTTGGTAGACAAGTTACCTTTTATCGAGACCAAGGCGCCATCCAAAATTACCGCCACAGCCGAATTTGCACATTTGATTCCGGGACACAACAAAGCAATTAAGCATAAGGGAGAAGCATTTCTTGACGATTTCGAAGGTGCTACAGCCGATATCACAATGAAAGAACCTTATTACTGGTTCCTGGCCAGTACCCCGAAACGGTTTAATGAAGATTATACTGCGACTGGTGACGATATTTATAACTATACCCGAAACCGTGCACAGCTTTCATGGTATTTTATTGATCCAACATTTTATGAAGGTGCTACACCGGTTTCCGACGAAGCAATTTCAAATCTGAATGCTTATGAGGTGAAAGAAAATCAGATTTTTCCCAACCGCGACCCAGAACAAGGTATTTATAATACGTTAAGCGTATTTAACCTCTCTTTTTTCCCTAATGAGCGCGGACCCTATAACTTCGATGATGATCCCACAAATATTGATCAGGAGGGTAAGTTTACCAACCCGGAACAACGTTGGGCCGGCATACAGCGTAATGTGAGAACCAGCGATTTTGAGGAAGCCAATATTGAGTTTATTGAATTTTGGATGATGGATCCTTATGCGCAGGATGAAGAAGATGGTATTACACGCGATGACCCGGACCCTGCACTTTTTATAAACCTTGGAAATATTTCTGAAGATGTGCTGAAAGATTACAGGCGCTCATTTGAGAATGGTCTTGACCGAAATGGAACAACAGATGGAACAGATACCACAGCATGGGGTCTTGTTTCGAATCGTCAGGTGGTTTCAGATGGTTTCGATGATGTAGGACGTGATGTACAGGACGTGGGATACGATGGCTTGACAAATACCCGGGAAAGAGAGTTTTTTGTTGATAATCAGGTGTATAGCGAAGCGTTTCTTTCTAATTTAACACCTGAAGCACGGGCAGAGCTTGAAGATGACCCGGCACAGGACGATTACCATTATTATAAAGGTGGTGGTTATGAATCGAATTCTTTTTTTAACAACAACATAATTAACCGTTACCGGTATTTTACCAATCCACATGGTAATTCACCAGCAAGTACGGGAACAGAGTCGCAAATGCAAACCTCGCTTCCCAATAATGAGGATATCAATAACGATAATACGCTAAATCAGGTTGATGCATATTACGAGTATAAAATTGACCTGAGCCCTGAAAATTTGGATAATGCCAAGAAATATATTGTCGACGAGAACGATGTAACTGTAAGTATGCCTGACGGTTCATCGAAAACAGTTACCTGGTATCAATTCAAAGTACCAGTGCGGGACCCCGATTTTGTGGAAGGTAATATCAGCGATTTCAGGTCGATCAGGTTTATGCGGATGTACCTTACAGGGTTTAATCGGGATGTTACATTGAGATTTGCGGAGTTGAATCTCATACGCGGTGAGTGGCGCAAATACCGGTACGTGCTCGAAGAGGGTGGCGAAGTTGTTGACGATGATATCGACCTGAGCAATGCCCAGTTTGACGTTGGGACAGTAAATGTGGAGGAAAACGGGCAGCGCACACCTGTTAACTATGTGTTACCTCCTGATGTCGACCGTGTAATTGACCCATCGAACTCCCAAATGCGGCAATTAAACGAACAATCCATCAGTATGAAGGTGAGAGACCTGCCCGACGGATTTGCAAAAGCTATTTACAAAAATATCCGCTTTGATATGCGGCAATACAAACGGCTGAAAATGTATATTCATGCCGAGGAACTCGAAGATGTACCCCTTGAGGATAATGAACTTTCTGTATTTGTACGTTTGGGTACCGACATTAAAGAAAACTATTATGAGTATGAGATACCGGTTGTATTAACCCCGCCCGGAAATTATACAAGTGCAGAGTCGGACAGGCAGGCAGTTTGGCCAATCGAGAACGAATTGAATATTCCACTGTCGGTGTTTACCGATACTAAAAAAGAGCGAAACGACCTTATTGGTGATGCTGAAGCAGGAGTGAGCCTGCTCACTGAATACCTTAAACAACATGGCAAGAATACTGTAAAAGTGCGAGGTAACCCAAACCTGGCCGAAGTAGTAACATTTACCATTGGTGTACGTAATCCACGCAACGATCACCAAATTCACTCCGGAGAAATATGGGTTAATGAACTGCGGTTGACCGAATTTGATGAAGAGGGTGGCTGGGCTGCCAATGCCAGATTAACCGCCCAGTTGGCCGATCTTGGCACTGTAACTTTGGCTGGTGCTACTTCAAAACCGGGTTTTGGTGGATTAGAGCAAAAACTAAACGAGCGGCAGTTGAATGAAATATATCAATACGATGTTAATACCAGCTTACAGTTGGGTCAGTTTTTTCCTGAAGATATGGGTGTTAAAATACCAATGTATGTAGGGTATGCCGAGACTTTTACAAATCCAAAGTATAACCCTTTGGCCAAAGATATTGAATTTGATAAATCGCTGGAAGGCCTCTCCCCGTCGGAACAGGATGAGCTTAAAAAGCTTGCCCGTAAGTATAATATGCGACGCAGCATAAATTTTACCGGAGTGCGCTTTGGCAAACAAAAGAAAGATCCGCATTTCTATGACTTAAACAATTGGTCATTCTCGTACTCTTATAATCAGAATTATAACCGTGACGTAAACCTTGCTTATCACAATCAGCAGCAACACACTGGTTCCATAAATTATATTTATAATAATCGCACGGAGCCCTTGGAACCTTTCAAAAATGCAGATCTCAATAGTAATTATTTTGGGCTTATTAAAGATTTTAATATCAATTATGCTCCATCTCAGGTGAGCTTTTCAAGTGTTGTTTCACGTAAGTACAATAAGATGAAAAGGCGAAATCTGAATATTCCTGATCAGGTGTTTCAGCCTACTTATGATAAAAATTTCACCTGGAACCGTAACTATGGGTTGGTTTATAATCTGTCTAAAAGTATAAAAGTAAACTTTGATGCCAGTGCCATAGCCCGCATTGATGAACCGGAAGGGAAAGTTGAAAGGGGGATGCCCAAATACGATTCAATCAGGAATGATATCATGGAAGAGTTTTACCAGTTGGGTACTATGACCCAATACAACCAAAATATAGCAGTTACATATCAATTGCCACTGAGTAAAATTCCAGGACTTAAATGGATAAATGCTACAGCCGGATATACTGGTACCTACGACTGGACCAGGGGGCCTGAGTTGAATACCGATATTGAGCCCGGGCATAGCATACAGAACAACAATACCATTAATGGCGGAGCCAATTTGGCCTTTGATCGGTTATTCAAACAATCGCAATACATTTCAGATATTCACCGTAAGTTTAAAAAGCCTCTGGCAGAACGCTTCGATGAAAAAATTAAGTATGAAGTAACATATGAAAAGCGTGAGTTTGATCTGGAAGCCGGTGATGAGCGAACCATCTTTCACAGGTTAGGAACCGAAGATGTAACCATAAAGCTGGTAGATGCCGAAGGAAATGATGTTGAGATGCGCTTTGAGGTGGATGATGATCGTAGAATTATATTAAAACCAGAAAATAATCTGGAGGATGTTAGTCTTGTTGTGACAGGTGAAAAACAACGTAGTCAGGGACCATTACAGATTATGTCGGAATATTTTGTGCGTATTGGAACCGGTCTTAAATCGGCACGCATGGATTATACGCAGAATAACGGATCGATAATGCACGGAATTAGTAGTGCTCCCAACGCATTAGGTATGAGTTTTAGAGAAAACGACGCCAGACCCGGCTGGGAATATGTATTTGGTCTCTCGGATCCAGAATTTATGGAACGTGCATTGAAAGAGGATTGGCTCGAAAATGATATTGATTCGACTTTGATTGAACCATATACTATGACCTTTCAGGAGAATATGTCAATTAATGGAACTTACATACCACTGAATGGCCTGGAGATTAAGCTGAAAGCGCAATGGGCGCGCACCCGGAATACAGACCGCTATTATTATAATGATACCTATGACGATTTTAAACCATCAACACCTACTTCAGTGCGCTCTACGGGTAATTGGAGCATGTCGGTATGGACTTTTAGTTCGGCCTTTGATAAAATGGATGATCGTGAATACACCAATGAGGTATACCGAGAATTTTTGAGTAACCGTAAGAAAATTGCTCAGCGCCTGGCTGCACAAAGAGCAGGTGTAAATGGCTACGATCCCAACGATTTGATAGAAGGGGGTTATCCCGATGGATATCCATCCTATTCTCAGGATGTAGTAGTGCCCGCTTTTATTGCTGCTTATGTAGATGGTACAGAAGTGAATAATGTAGCTTTAAGCGTTGTGCGACCAATTTTTAGTTTATTGCGTCCCGACTGGCGTATAGACTATGATGGTTTTATGCAATTTGGTGTTTTTAAAAACAATTTCAGAAACTTTAAATTGCAACACAGTTATAAGGCTGTTTTTACTATGGGCGGATATACAAATAATCCTTCATGGTCCGACCTGAGCGAAAATGACCCTAACAACGATGGGTTGTCTTTTATCAGAAGCCAACAGGATACTTCCCTTTTTGTTACCAGAAATAGTATAAGTCAAATTACAATCAGTGAAGACTTTCTTCCTTTCTTTGAGGTTAATATGACCTGGAAAAGTAATGTTACCACGCGTTTGGCATTTAACAAACGCCGAACTTTGAGTCTCAACACATCAAATAATAACGTTGCAGAATCACGAAGAAATGAACTCGTAATAGGAAGTGGCTACCGGTTCGATAATCTTACACTTGTATTTCGTACAAGGGGAGGTGGTCAGCGTAAGTTTAACAGCCCTGTGGAGCTCCGGGCCGATTTTAGTGTTGCTGATGATGTAAAATATGTGCACAAGCCTGACAGCGATTTTACAGAATTGGTAGATGGCAAACTGGTCTATAAATTCGGTTTTACCGCCAATTACCGTTTTTCGAAAAATCTAGAATTAAGAGGTTACCTGGATTACACCATGACCGAGCCCAAAATGTCACCACCTTATAAAACTACAGTCCTGAACTTTGGGTTTAGCTTTAAGTTCCGCCTTGTTGATACTGGTTGATTATAGTTGGGCAAGTAGTTTTCCGGCTCTTGATTTAAAACCACGACTCCCGGTATCGTAATAATGCTGGATAGTGCTTTTTAGTTCGTTTTTCAGGTCCGGGTACTTTTTGACCAGGTTAAAAGCAATTTGCATGGCATGAACCCTCACAGCAATGGCTTTCTGAGGATCTTGAAATCTTTCGAAAGCTGTGTTGAGTATAATGCTTTCGTAATCATCAGGTACGTTGGTACTGGTGAGTATTTTCCCTAACATGCGCTGCAGCGATTCGTGTGAGGTTTTAGTATAGAGTTTTGCAACTTTTTCAAGGTATTGGTGTTTTATATGATTGTGTTGAATGCACACTTCTTCGAATATCCAACAAGCTCTCCATTTTAAGGGATCGTCCGCTGTTTTTAGCCATAGCCAAACCTGCTCCAGCATAGCTGGTTGCTTTACACAAATATTTGCTGCCCACTTTTTGGTTTCCTTCGACAGATTGTTAAGAAGTATTTCTTTTAATTGTTCGGGGTCCATTTATGTTTGAACTATTAAAATGGTGAAAAAACTATCTCAATTCTTGTGCCTGTATCCTGATTTACTGGGTTTACATCGAATGCACTTACTTTAAATTCACTCTTATAAAGTTTATTGAAGAGTTTTAGTCTTTTCTTTGTTATTTGCATGCCTTGCGATCTGTGAATGCTTCTCAGGTTTTCTTGTATCTCTTTCGATTTTCTTCTGCCTACACCATTGTCTTCAATGTGTATGTTTACCTGCTCATTGCTGTTAAATATGTTAACCTTGAGTTGTTTGCTGCCTTTTTTTAATCTTAAGCCATGGTGTATGGCATTTTCAACGTATGGTTGCAAAAATAGGGGTGGTACATAAATTTCATGCAAATTCAGTTGTTTGTCGATATCAAGCTCGAAATTAAAATCGTGGTGAAATCGTAACAGCTCCATGTCTACATAATGTTGCAACGCTTCTACCTCTTCTTGCAAGGTAATGTAGGTGTGTTGGGAATTGTCCAGCATTCTGCGCATCAGCCCACCTAGTTTCGATAAATATTCACTCGATTTTAGAGCATTGTTGTTTAAAATATAGTTCTGAACCGACGTCAGCGAATTATAGATAAAATGAGGGTTCATCTGGGTGCTTAATGCCTGCTGTCTTGATTTATTCAGTTCCTTTTCTAACGAAATTCGTTTATCTATTTCGTTAAGTCTGAATTTGAATATGATATGAAAAACAGTAAAAATTATTAATAAAATGAGTAGAATAGTAATTGTATAAAACCAATACGTTTGATAGTAAGGTTTTTTTATTGTAATGGATATTTGAGCTTCGTCAGAATTTGTTTTTCCAAAGCTGTTAACTGCTTTGATGCGCAAATTATATGAACCGGGCTCCAGCGATGGATATTGTATTTTAAGATCTGTGGTTTTACGCCAGTTTTTATCAATTCCCTCCATCAAAAAATAATATTCAATTGGCTTATTCCGCTGATAGTTGATAGAAACGAATGATATTTCAATATAATTCTGATCATGTTGTAATTGGTAGTTTTTTAGCAGTACTGTATCTTTACCTGATATTTTAAAATTGGTAATATATAACGGGGATGAGTATGAGTGGATATTTCTGGGGAAAAAGCCCACCCCTTTATTTGTTGCGGCAAAAACACTGTTGTTGAGGAAAGCAATATCATGAATTTCATTGGCTGGTAACCCATGACCTTTTGTAATGTTTGTAATTCGGGTCTTCTGAATGGAATCATTGATTAATGCTGCACTTGTAATACCATGGTTAGTTCCGACCCATAAAGTATCATTGATTAATTTTATGGCATTAATAGAGTTTCCTGATAAGCCATCTTCTTTCTTATAATGTGCCTCTATGGTATCTCCATATTTTATAAGACCACTACCTTGCGTGCCAATCCATAGTTTGTTTTTGCTATCTTTTAAAATTACATTGATCCTGTTTCTCAGTAGTTTACTACTGTTTATTTCTTTAATCTCTTTTGTTTTCAGGTTTAGCCGAAACAATCCCCTGTCAGTTCCCAGCCATACTTCATTGTCTTTGTATAGCTGAACGGTATATATTTCATAAAAATTAGTATATTCCGTTATCGTATAATAAGGTGTATTTATTTTTTTAGATTTTCGTCTGTAGAATAGATGTATATTGTTGTCCTTTAATCTGATGGCATCAGAAAAATATCGTTCGCTAATTTTTTTGAACTGATTTTTGTAAATTAAGAAAGTACCTTTATTTAATTCACTTAGAATGATGCTATCTCCAAATGCTTTTAACATTTTACTGTGTCCAAAATTTTTTGGTTTACCGTAGTTTACAGTTTCCAGTTTATTGAAATCATAGGTGAAGTATTTGCCCGATCCTCCGCTAAACCATACCTTTTCATCGAAAGATAAAATGTTATCAATATTTTCCGACACGCCATTTTTACCAGGTGTGAGTTTTTTAAGCTGTAACGATGGGGTGTAAAAGATTCCGTTTTTAAGTGTTGTAAACCAATATCCATCTTCATGATCTAATGCTACTGAAGAAATATCATATTCAGGTAAAAAATGATACACGGATTCTGAAAAGTTAAAGTTGTTGTATGCTTTAACGCCATTATCCAAAAAACTAATCCAAAGCAGTCCTTTTCTGTCCTCTGAAATCCAGAGAATTTGTTTTTCAAAATTATGACTGTTCAGTTTGCCTGATGTATCAAAATAGTAAAGTCTGTTTAGGTCGGAATATAAGATGTTCCGTTTGTATCTGCAGCTGACTGATCTGAAGCCTTTTCTCAGTGTAAGGTTATGTGATTTGTTGTCTATTACAGGGTTTTTAAGTACCAGGCTTGTTGGGGTTTTAATACATCCAAAAATTATTTTGTCATTTGTGATTGTCTCAATTATGGATGTGTTCGGCTCAGGCGATTTCAACATTGCAACACTTCCAGATGCATCTATTTTTATAGGATTATTGTCATAAAAGCTAATATAAACATTATCAAGTGAATCCACATAAAAACTTTTTTTAATGGGATGTCTTTTTTCAGTGTTATGCTTAAATACTATATCATTATATGGATAAATTTTAATTGTATCGTTTTTAATCCAGGCCAGCTCACCGGTAAGCGTTACCGTCCAAATGCGGCCCTTTTGGTCTTCAAATAACTCTAAAACAGTATTGTCCGGAAGGCCATCCAGTTGATTATAATTTTTGAAACTGTAACCATTATATCTGTTCACACCCTGTCCGGTGGCAATCCATATGTAGCCTTTCTGGTCCTGTATCACATGATAAACCTCATTACTGAGGAGTCCGTTGTCTATGGAATAGTTTTTAAAAATGGGTTGCTGTCCACTTGCATCAATCGACAAAAAGAGCGCTAATATTACCAATAATCTTTTGATGGTAGTATAGACCAGAGGGATTTTCATTCGTTGCGTTTTAAATATTGTGATTTTTGTAGCTTGGTTTTATGCATTTATTTAGTCTTTGCAAGAAAACGCCAAATACTGCGTTATTACTCGCGTTGCTCGTGAGCTAATGGTTCTCGTTTTTGATACAGTCGATTACGACTGTAAACCCCTTGGTTTCAAGCGCTTAGAAATCCTTGTCTTTGACGCTTTCTTATCAAAGACACAAAATCAAGGGGTTTTCTTGCTGACACTATTTAAAAAAGATTTCGCTTGCTATGAGTTTATAATGAATAATTTTTCATCTAAAATATAAAAATTAAGGCTTCTTTTTGGCGGGGACGCGGATTTTAATTCAAAGCCCTATCTTTGGTCCAAATTCCGGCATCATGGATGATATTAAAATAATTGGAGCCGCTGAACACAATTTGAAAAATATAGATCTTCAAATACCAAAGGGCAAATTTACTGTAATTACAGGGGTTTCCGGAAGTGGTAAAAGCAGTTTAGTAAGAGATGTTTTGCAGCGTGAGGGGCAGCGCATGTATTTGGAAACATTCTCAGCCTATACCCGGTCAAAACTTGGTAAGGTCAGACCATCGCATGTAAAAGATGTAAATGGATTATTACCGGTTCTTAGTGTTGGTCAAACTCATGTGCAGGCTAACCGAAGGTCTACTGCTGGTACTTTTAGCGAATTACTTCCTTTTTTACGTCAATTATTTGCGCGTTATAACGATCAAAACCTTGCTCTGACCCGTAGTCAGTTTTCGTTCAATACCGAACAGGGTTGGTGTCCGAAATGCAAAGGGCTCGGTATTGAAGAGTTTATTGATGCAGATAAACTTATCGACGATTCAACAAAAACACTCAGGGATGGGGCATTAAAAATAACACTTCCCAATGGTTATACTATTTACTCCCAGGTTACAATTGATGAATTGAATAAAGTGTGCAATGCGCATGGGTTTGATGTGGATACCCCCTGGAGTGAATTGTCAGCCGGGCAACAGTATGCTGTGCTGAATGGGAGCAAGAAGGTAAAAGTCTTGTACGGTAAGCATTCGCTGGAATCAAGAATGAAGTGGTCGGGTATGACTGCCAAACCCCGTGATGAAGGATTTTATAAAGGGATTCTGCCGGTTATGGAAGAAATTTTGCGTCGCGATCGTAATGATAATATTTTGAAGTTTGTTTCAGCACGTAAGTGCCCTGCTTGTGGCGGCGCGCGTTTGAATGAAACCGCCCGACAGGTGAGCTGGCACAATGAATCATTGTTTGAATATGAATCGCGCCCGTTTGCAGAACTTTTTCGTGTTATAAAGCAAATAAGGTGTAACTCACAGGGCGAACAAGATTTGGTAAAACTGCTTGCCGATCGACTTGAGCAATTGATTGCCCTGAGCCTTGGCCATATTTCACCCGACCGATTAAGCGAAACGCTTTCGCAGGGAGAGTTGCGTCGCATGCGTCTTGCACAGCTTAATTATAACGGGCTTACTGGTGTGTTATACCTTTTTGATGAACCGTCAATTGGGCTTCATCCCCGTGATGTGCACCGGATTATAGAAAACATATACAGCCTTTTAGCGCATGGCAATACTGTAGTAGTTGTTGAGCATAGTGAGGCTATAATAAGGGCTGCGCAGCATTTAATAGAACTTGGCCCCGGAGCGGGTAAGTATGGCGGGAGGGTGGTTTTCTCGGGTTCACCTGAAGCACTTATTCAGAAAAAGATCAAGGATAGCCCTACGGCAAAAAGTTTAATAAAGACACACCAAATATCTGTAAATGCTCATAAAGGCGGCACAGTATCCACTTTTGAAATTAACATTGAACGGGCAAATAATATTGTTAGACAGAAATTTGTATTTGCCCGCAATGGCATGAATGTAATTACAGGTGTTTCTGGAGCTGGCAAAAGCACGTTGGTTTATCACGGACTCTTGAAATCCCGGCATTTTAAAAATGTAATTTTCGTCGATCAAAAGCCCATTGGCCGAACCTCAAGGAGCAATCCGGCTACCTATACAGGACTCTTTGATGAACTTCGAAAATTATTTGCTGCCACCGACACTGCTAATGCTGCAGGATTAAAAGCCAAAGATTTTTCTTTTAACAACAAGGAGGGCCAATGCAAGGCATGTCTTGGATCAGGGAGTTATGTCACCGGGATGCACATTTTTGAAGATCTGGTACAACCCTGCCCTGTTTGTAAAGGTGCGCGATATAATGACCATATACTGAAGGTTAAATATAAGGGTTCAAACATTCATGAAATCTTGCGAATGGATGTTCAGGAAGCTCATGCATTTTTTAATACAGAAACACGAATAAAGAGATTTCTCCGGATGTTGATTGATTTAGGACTCGGTTATTTACAATTGGGGCAACCATCTACTACTTTGTCGGGTGGTGAGGCGCAGCGCATCAAGCTGGCCAAATATCTTCAGAGTCCGGTAAAGTCTGAACAATTGTATGTTCTTGACGAACCTACCACAGGCCTGCATGCATCTGATATTGATCGCTTAATGAAAATTTTAAAACAATTTTTGCTCAACGGACATACCCTTGTAGTTGTAGAGCATGATGTTCAGGTTATACAACAAGCGGACTGGGTTGTAGATATGGGTCCGGAAGGTGGCGAAGAGGGAGGGAAGTCTTTGTTTAGTGGTCCTGCAAAAACGTTCTTATCAGGTAATAATTCTCCCACTCAGCAATTTTTGAAAAACACAAAAAGGACTTTCACAAAGCCGGCACAAACCTCTGAGATACCTATTATCGATATAAAAAATGTCACTACAAATAATCTGAAAAACATTGATCTTAAAGTTCCTTTCAACCAAATTTTAGCTGTTACCGGCCCGTCGGGAAGTGGCAAAACATCGCTTATAATAGACACATTGCTTTCTGAAGGTCAGCGTATTTTTACAGAAAACCTCTCTGGTTTCCGGCGTTTGCAGATGAAGTTTGGGGCGTCAGCCAATATTGGAAAAGTAAATAGTATGACGCCCACTGTAGCGGTTAATAATGAACTTCATAAGCCAGATATTAAAGCCACCGTCGCCTCGGTTAGTGGGTTGTATGATTTATTACGGCTCTTATTTGCCCGGTTTGCAAAACACCCGGATGGTGCACAGGCTAGCGCTGCAGATTTCTCTACCTCCAATGAGTTTTCGGTGTGCAGTGTATGCGAAGGTTCCGGTTTTAGAAAAGTATGTAAACCTGAAGATATTATCACAAATCCGGACAAACCTTTGCTCAATGGTGCTTTACATGATCACAAAACAGTTACATATTTTTCTTCAACACAAAATAAATTCCGGTGGATTCTGCAAGCTATGGCTTCTTCGGCTTCAATAGATTTAGCGCGGCCATGGAATGTGTTTAGCAAGCAAGAAAAGCAAAAGATATTGTTTGGTACTGTTGATACGCAGTATTATGTAAAATGGCCTTTTGAAAGGAAAAATAATAAAGGAGTATATGAATTTACCGATCGGTGGGTAGGTTTGTGCCACATGATTGAAGCAGAATACCGCAATCATTTTCCCTCAAAAAGGGGAAAGCTGGCTATGGAATTATTAACTGATGAGCCTTGTGCGCAATGTGGCGGTTATCGTTTAAATGATTCAATGCTTCGGTTTACATTTGATGGCCTTCATATGGGCCAAATAATGGAACTTACACTTAATGAACTACTCAATAGAATTGAAAACCCCGTCTTCAAAGAAATTTCAGGACCACTTCTGAATCAGATAAAAGAGAAAACACACTTTATGGTTGATTCAGGCCTTGGCAAACTGCCCCTGGGTCGCCCGGCCGCAATGTTGTCTGGTGGAGAGCATAAATGGATTCGTTTGAGTAGCTTGCTATCATCAAGCCTTAGTGGGATGTGTATTATTTTGGATGAACCCTCTTATGGATTGGATAATAACGGCAGGAACCACCTCATTAAGGCCTTTAAATTGGCAAAGGTGCGAGGAAACACAATTGTTTTCAGCGACCATCATCCGGAGATGTTAAAGGTGGCTGATCGTGTTATAGAAATTGGACCTGGTAGCGGAAGTTCGGGGGGTGAGGTTGTGTTTGATACCTCTACCGGACAAAATTTACAAAGAATAATTGACGAAAAAATTGTTGTTTCGGGCAGAAAAATCAGGGCTCTAAAGTCAAAAAACAAATTGCAGAAAATTCAGGGGTTGGAGCAGCCCTTTTATTACAACGCTTTGAATTGCATTGCAGGGCCAATGGGTTCAGGCAAAACAAAGCTGATACAGCATCTTTATAAAGTTTTGTCCGGAATGAGAAATAGTATCGTGGTTTATTCCGGTGATTTTAATAGCAGTGCAAACGGACGCAGCTCAATTGCCACAAGGACTAATATTTTAAATGATCTGAAAAAGGTATTTTCAACTACTAAAGCTGCAAAACAGGCCGGATTGAAAGCAGCAGACTTTGGGTATAACTCAAAGAAGTTTCAGTGTCCTGCTTGTAAAGGTGCAGGCATTATTAAAACCTCCCTTGATTTTTTGCCCGACGTGGAAGAGAGGTGTCCCGAATGCGAAGGTCGGCGTTACAACCCCGAAATTTTGAATTTTACCGCGAAGGGTAAACATATCGCACAATGGTTGTCTTTAACCCTTTCAGAGCTTGATAAGGAGGATATTTGGTCAGCCAGAAGCCGTGCTTTTATTGACCTGGCTAAATCCATTAACCTCGATTACCTTTCGCCTGACCGCGATTACAACAAACTTTCAGGCGGAGAGCAACAGCGTATTGGAATTATAGAGAAGTTTGTCTCCATTGGTAATGAACATGCTGTGATTTTGTTTGATAGCGCCTCTGAAGGTCTGGATTTGGGAAATGTCATGAACTTAATCTCATTTTTTGACGCATTAATCCATAAGGGACACACCATTATTGCTGCAGATAGCAACCCTTTATTAAGTGAAAATGCCGATCATATAGTTAGGCTTTAATTCATTAAAAGTTAAAATCAAATTAAAATAGCGATGAATTATACTTAAACTTCCAACGATCGTTATAAATTTGCACTAAATCTTCAAACACACGATTATGACGCGTAAAATAGGTGGATTACTGGTATTGATTATATCCTTTATTGTTTATTTGCTTACATTGGAGCCCACTACAAGTATGTGGGATTGTAGCGAATTTATTGCCTGTGCTTATGGGCTGGAAGTAGGTCACGCGCCAGGCGCACCAGTTTTTATGTTATTGGGCCGTTTCTTTAGTCTTTTTGCCCTCGACCCTTCCCAGGCTGCATTTATGATTAACTTGTTGTCTGCGACAGCCAGCGCTTTTACCATATTTTTTCTTTTTCACACCATCTATTGGTTTGGACAAAAACTTTTACAACAAACAAATCATAATTTCTCTGCTTCATACTTGCAGCAAGTGCTCACTATGGCCGCCTTTCTTGGCGCTATGAGTTTTGCATTTACTGATACTTTTTGGTTTTCTGCAGTGGAAGGTGAGGTTTATGCCACATCATCTTTATTTACAGCAGTCGTGTTTTGGAGTATTATTCGTTGGGAACAGGATAATTCTCAGTATGCCGATCGCTGGTTATTGCTTATTTTCTTCTTACTGGGACTCTCGGTTGGAATTCACCTGCTTAACCTTTTAGCATTGCCAGCAGTAGCTTTGGTTTATTATTTTAAAAAGTTTGAAAGGTCAACACAAGGCATTATCATTACACTTGCGCTTTCAGTTTTATTAATGGTTATCATAATTTTTGGATTTATTCCCGGTGTGGTAGCCTTTACAGCACATACAGACAGGCTTTTTGTTAATACCTTTGGTTTGCCGGTTTATAGCGGAGCACTGTTTTTTATTTTTCTCCTGACCGGAGGCGTTTTGTACGCCATACATCATTACCGTAAGAAAGGTAAAATTACCCTGCATTTTATTGCACTGGCTTTTGCGCTATGGCTTGCAGGTTACAGTAGTTTTACCATGCTCATTATTCGTTCAAATCAACAACCTTATATCGATATTAATAATGTGGAGAATATTTACGGACTTGTTGACTATCTTAACCGTGAGCAATATCCCAAAAGGCCACTTTTTTACGGTAATAACTACAACTCGCCGTTAATCGATGCAGAGGAACGATATACTTACAAGCTTTATCAGGATAAATACGTGAAAGACCTGTTGATTCCCGAGTATAAGTTTAACGAAAAAACAAAGACATTTTTCCCGCGAATGGCCAGCCTTGATCCCGGTCATGCGAGATTATACGAAAAATGGATTGATATCGATGGTCGAAAGGTCCGCGTTCAGGGTCGTGATGGAAAAATGAAAACCATTACAGTGCCAACTTTCGCAGATAACCTTCGGTTTTTCTTTAAATATCAGCTCGGTTATATGTATGGCCGATATTTTATGTGGAATTTTGCTGGACGACAAAATAATATTCAGGGTACAGGAGAAAAAATGCATGGCAACTGGCAAAGTGGTATAAATTTTATAGACAATGCCCGGCTCATTCCTGCGGAAGATTTACCTTCCCACCTAAAAGACAATAAAGCATCTAACAAATATTATTTACTACCATTGCTTTTAGGGCTGCTCGGTCTTATTTATCAATGGAGAAAAGATAAAAACAATGTATTAATTGTAATTACATTCTTTTTACTCACCGGCGCAGCAATTGTGTTTTACCTGAATGAAATTCCGCGCACACCTCGTGAACGCGATTATGCTTTTGTTGGTTCTTTTTATGTTTTTGCCATTTGGATTGGCCTTGGGGCGCTTCAATTACTCACATTGGTTAAAAAATCGCCCTATGCAAAGCCATTTAGTATCGCCGCATTTGTTATAATAGGCGCTTTGGTTCCGGGTAATTTGTTGAGCGAAAACTACGATGACCATGACCGGTCGGGCCGTTACACTACAAAAGCCCACGCCAGTAACATGCTTTCATCCTGTCAGCCCAATGCCATTATGTTCACTGCTGCAGATAACGATTCCTACCCGGTATGGTACATGCAGGAGGTAGAGCAGTATAGAACTGACGTATTGCCAATTCTTAAAACCTTCCTCCCAACGAACTGGTATATAAGGCAATTACATACCAACTTTGTTCAACGTGGTCTGGT
>Ga0102940_1000941_pt1 | contig 19453 bp, 15 predicted proteins | sample SalPonR2_C_D1_MG_FD_78215 | JGI IMG/M metagenome (GOLD analysis project Ga0102940, IMG submission 78215) | Salt pond soil microbial communities from South San Francisco under conditions of wetland restoration - Salt Pond MetaG R2_C_D1_MG | ecosystem: Environmental > Aquatic > Marine > Intertidal... | reverse complement strand
ATATCTTGTGATAAGCACACAATTGGTTGAATGAGAAAGATTCTGATCATAACATGGATAATAATATCACTGCAGGTTGTTGATGCTGTTGGCCAGGATCTGGATTTACCGGATCTTACCAATTATCAACACAACTGGATGGTGTATAACCCGGCATTTACCGGTTCGCGGGAAGTGGCCAGTACGAGTGTGTTCTACAGGCAGGTGGATTTTACACTTCCGGCACCCGTGTATGGTCAGGTGTCATGGCATAGTCCGATGAAAAATAATAAGGTAGCTTTGGGAATCTCTTACTTCAATGAGTCTAATCCCGGAAATCTTTTTAATACAATTTCGGTTTCAAGCAGACAGGTCAAAGACAATCTTTATTTGAATTACGCTTTCCGGATTCAGGCCGGGGGAGGAAGAATTGCATTTGGTATTAGTGCCGGTGCTACCATGTATACCAGTATACTTAATCCAAATGTTTTACATCAGGGCGATAATTACCTTTTGCGGGAGGGTATGGAAATCATTCCCAATGCAGGCGCCGGAATACTATACTATAATAAAGATTATTTTTTCGGTATAAGCGTTCCGAAATTTCTTTCCAGGGGCGAGCATCTGCAAGAAATTACACATGATTTCAGATCATATACGGGTGTCTTTACAGCAGGATATGAGTTTAATATCAGTGAAAATTTTACTGTAAGTCCCACAGCTATGCTTCTGTATAAACTCAATCAACCTGTGAATGTCCAGGGAGGACTGAATTTTGGATTTTTCAATGAAAAGGTATGGTTTGGTGGTGTTTACAAGCGTCCGGATTTTGTGGCAGCCTTATTTAATATTGAACTAACGCCACAAATTATGCTGGGATATGCATTTTCATATAGCCTGAATCCAACAGTTAGTTATTATACAAAGACACATGAGATTGTGTTACGACATGAGTTAAGAAAAATTGTGCCATCGAAAATTCCATTTTATTATTGATGGGGAAACGAATTACTGTCATATCAATTTTTTTATGCTGTTTAATGCAGTACTCTGTTGCTCAAAACCTTTATAGGTTGGAGCGACTTAACAGCTTTTCTACCAGGACACACTGGGAGCTGGCACCGGTGACCTATGCAGATGGATTGGTTTTTCTGTCTAACAGGCCAACTAATTCATTTGTGGATTATGGAGACAGCGAGAATCGAGAGTTTAGCAACATGTATTATGTAGCCAGGGAAGGTGATGGCTGGGGTGCCCCGGAGATTTTCTCAGAATCTTTCATGTCAAATTATCACGACGGACCAGCGACTTTTGCGCAGGATGGGTCAATCATATGCCTGGCAAGAGCATATTTAGTTGAAACAGATGATGGTGGGCGATTAACCAATCCAAATTCAGGATTGTATTTTGCATCGAAAGTTGGTGAAGAATGGACTGATCTGGAATCATACGAACATAATGATCCTGCCTATGCGTTTTATACACCACATTTGGCAGATCAGGGTCAGACATTGTATTTCTCTGCAAATCTGGAAGATACCAGAGGAGGATTTGATATTTATGTATCCAGGATGGTACAGGGCAGGTGGACTGAACCGGAGAATCTGGGAGACAACATAAACACCAGTGAAGATGATTTGTATCCATTTTTACATCCTACAGGCAGAATGTATTTTAGCAGCAAAGGCCACGATGCCTTTGGTGGCTCTGATATATTCTATTCAAATTTTGTGGAAGGGAAATGGACACCAGCAGAAAAGATGGAAACCCCAATAAACTCAGGGTCGGATGATTATGCCCTAATCTTGTCGGAGGACTTTTCAAACGGTTATTTTACCTCAAAACGCGTGGGAGGGTCACCGGATATTTATAGTTTTAAATCAACCTTCCCATCATTTCAGTTTCCGCGACCGATTCAAAAAAACCGGTTCTGTTTTAGACTACGGGAGAACTCCCTCGATACAATAGATTATAACACTTTTGCTTATGAGTGGGTGATCAATGATACTTTGAAATTGTACGGGCACGATATAAAATTTTGTTTTCCAGGTCCTGGCGAATATGAGTTAAGTTTTAATGTCACAAATAAGGTTACCGATACAATAATGTATGATGTTGCCAGTCTGGTATTAAATCTTGAATTTATTCAGCAACCCGTTATTTCTGCCCCAGATACAGTGTATCAAAATCAATTGGTATTGTTATCGGCAGAAGAATCTTATGTTCCAGATTTTGAGATCGAAGGATATTATTGGGACTTTGGCTTTGGTGATAAAAAAGAGGGTATTGAGGTGGAACATTATTTTACAGAACCCGGAACGCACAGAGTTATTTTAGGTTTGGTCGAGCGTGTTCGACGCCGTTTTGAGCCAGAAAAGAAAGCTGTTTATAAAGAAATAGTTGTTTTACCTGAACCAGAATAAATACTAATTGAATAATAAGTTTTGTTTTGCACGAATTTTGCATATTTTTATGAAATCGTGTAAACCTGACTGATATGAAGCGGATATATATAATATTTATCACGATATTATCCATACAACAAATGCTTGCGCAGCCCGTGCCAAATGAGGAAGAGAATATTCCTTACCTGATGACTTTTGGTATGGAGGCAGGAATAAGCTGGGGGGATGATGACTTTTCTCAGGCTTTCTTTTTTCTTATACCGGAAGACTTTAAGCAACAAATTTTTATTCGTGTTTTTGATCCGGATACTGGTGGAAAAATAGATGAGATTCGGGGTGGTTGGAATACGCAATGCAGCTACGAAGTATTTGGAGGCGACGGATGTCACTCGGAAGACGATGCCAGGGAAACCTCTCCCATCGGTAACTATAAAAGCGGTACTTTATTAGCCATGAAAGTTTTTGGTGAAAGTCCGAGATATGATAATGCCTGGTATACCTTCGGACCCTACAGTCCTGAAGAAGGAGAATACTCTGAACAGTTCGAAGGATATATATTTAAAGTAATTTGTGAAGGTATTGCTGGTGATGATGGCAATATGTTTAATTACTACCTTAGCACCAGTGCCGATGAGAATATTCCAATTGAGGGAGCCAATGCTTTTGCATATGAGTATTCTTTCCGGATGCATGATGACCCCAATGAGGTATCTCATATCTATCCCCATATAGTAGAGGGGACTATTACAGTGAAAATTTCCAATTTTGATTGGGACAATGATGGAGAAATCATTGTTGTGTCTACTGAACGTGAAGCAGATTACATGAAAGTTACTGGTGATGCCGTTGATGGTGCAGGAGATGAAAATTGGGAACAGGATGAGCTAAAGGTGTTGGAAGGAGAAATAGGCGGTTCATACGATCTTCAATTTGTAAAATCCAGGAGTCCTTTAGTGCGCAATAATAATGTTGTTGTGAATGTGCGTAACCAATTTGATGAAACACTGCCATTTTATACCAGTCCGATTGGTGGTGTTCCAACTTATAAGTATTCCATCATAGCAGAACCATTAGACGAATAATTCAACCCCTTATCAATGAAACGACACTTTTTGTTTGTTTTCTTAGCTTTTCTATTCTCAGGATATTTGTCCGGACAATCTTTTCAAATTCAGAGATATGGTATAAAAAATGGCCTGTGTCATGAATCAACCTATTCAATACTACAGGATAATAATGGTTATATCTGGATTTCCACAACGCAAGGACTATGCCGGCTTGACGGGAAAAATTTTGTCTCTGAATTCAAGGGTGATACTTTGCCCGGAGTGATTGCCTCTACAAGTTTTATAGATAGTAAGGAGCGGTTGTGGTTTGGATATGGAAACGGTCTGATAGCCATGCTTGAAGATGGAGCCTTTAAGGTATTGGAATATGAAGAGAATCTATCTTCTATTGTGGGTTTTGATGAAGATGATAGGGGTAATATTCTGGCTATGACCCAGCAGAGCGGATTATTGGTAGTAAACGAGGAGCTAAATCTTTCACTTGTATCTGATGTTTTTTCCGGACTATTTGCATCATATTTTCATGTAACTTCTGACGGTAATTTATTGGTAGGAGGGTTTAGTGGGATAACCCTCTTTATAAATGAAGGCGGGAGTGGCGCATATTCAAAAGCAGGCAGGATAAGTGGTATCCCATTTGCACAGGTATTTGACATTATAGCTGGTAATGAAGATGATCAATATTTCGTGGGCACCGATGAAGAGGGACTATTTATGCTTGAGGGAAGTGGAGATGATCCGGCTAACTATTCTGCCGATAAGTTGGGCGCCCACATTGGTTTGGAATACGGTATTATTAACACGCTTATGCTTGATAATGATAATCAGCTGTGGGTTAGCGACTTTGGTGTAGGTGTCTACAGGTTTCATGTTTCGGATGATAAGATTACTGATCAGTTGCTGTTTGATGTATCGGGCGGCCTTCCTGAAGAATATATTGAAGATATTTTGATGGATGATGAGGGCAATGTATGGTTTGCATCGAATAGTAGCGGAATTGCTGTACTGCGCGACCAGGCATTTACTTTTTTTAATGCGTTAAAAGGTGTTGATATCCCCCAGATTACAGCCATTAATATGAAAGGCGATCAATACTGGTTTGGCTCAAATATTGGATCTCTTTATAGATCAGGCCCCTATCCCCAACAGGAAGTTAAAACAATTGATGCCGCAAATGGCCTTCCTGATCAGAAGATAACTGCCCTTTGGCAGGATGAATCAAATAATCTATTTATTGGGACGCAATCATCCGGGGTTCATTTTTTACCTCAAACGGGTAATACTGTGAAAAGTTTCTTTAAAGCTGATAATTCATTGGGCAATACTGTAAATGCTATCGATGGCAATGATAATACACTTTGGTTTGCGACAAATGGAGGTCTGTATAAAATTGACAGGAATTCTGGTGAAGTTGAAATTCAAAGCACCAAAACCGGTCTTCCTCACAATGTTATTAATGATGTGATTATTGATCCGGATGGTAGAGTCTGGATTGCCACAAAAGGAAATGGTATTTATTGTGTGAATGCTGATGAAGAAGATTTGAATTATACCATTGATGGAAATCCCAGTTTTGAATTTGTAAGTCTGGCAGTGGATGAAAAAGGAAATATCTGGGCAGGTACAAAAGAAGATGGTGTATTTAAGTTTGGAGATAATTTAGAATATTTTTCCGATCAAAACGGCCTTAAAGCAAAATACACATATGCCATTGAAATCGATGCCCGCGGATATGTATGGGTTGGTCACCGGTTGGGTCTTAGTCGTATAAATCCTGAAACTGGTAATATTTCCATATACGATACAGAAATGGGATTTACTTCCGATGTATTGAGCCGCTCAATCGATGACAATGATAATGGTCAGGTGATTTTTGGTACAAATGAAGGACTTATACTGTATGATTCCCGGCAGGCAAGAACAGATACAATCCCACCAAGGCTTAGCATTTCACAATTGACAATTTCAGATTCAATTTTTACCACAAAGCAGGATATTGAACTGCCATATGGCACTTATAAAGTACGTTTTGATTTTATTGGTATTAACATGAGTAATCCTGATCAGGTATTATATAAGTATAAACTTGACGGATTTGATGATTGGAGTAATCCTACCCGGGAAACTTCTGCAATATACAGCAGACTTGAAGATGGCAATTATACTTTTATGTTGTCAGCTTGCGATGGCAATGGAAACTGTACAGGTGAAACGGCCATGATAAACATCCGGGTTAAGATTCCTATCTGGAAGGCCTGGTGGTTTATTGTTTCATTGGTTGTTATTGCAGTAGGATTGGTTTTTACAATTATTAAAATCCGGGAGAGAAATCAGATAGCTTTACGGGAATATCTTGAACAGCAGCTTGATGAGCGGACGAGGGAAGTGATAAACCAGAAGGAGGAGATTGAAGTAAAAAACAGGGATATTACCGATAGCATCAATTATGCACAACGAATACAGGCCAGTATTCTTCCCCCTATACAAAGGTTGCACCACACTTTTTCCGAATCTTTTGTGTTCTATCAACCACGCGATATCGTTAGTGGAGACTTCTACTGGTATGATAAACTTGACGAAGAGCGGTTTATGATTGTATGTGCCGATTCTACCGGACACGGTGTTCCCGGAGCATTTATGTCGATGATCGGAACAACACTCATTAAAGACATCTGTCTTCGACCCGGAGTAGATACCCCGTCTGATGTCTTATCAACCCTTGATGAAGAGGTGAGAACAGCATTGAATCAAAACCAGGAAACGGATGGATCAAATGACGGCATGGATATCATTGTTGCTGAAGTGAACCTGAAAACCCACCGTTTTACAGTAAGCTCGGCCATGCGACCAATTATTATTTATAAGGGTGGGGAGCAGATTTATGTGAAAGGAAGCCGAAGCTCTGTAGGTGGACAACTTGATGATACCAGGATGGAGAAAACATTTATTAATGAAGAATTTGATCTGAATAAGGGAGACATTATCTATATGTTCTCAGATGGGTATCCCGACCAGTTTGGTGGACCAATCGGAAGGAAATTTAAGATGGTACGACTCAAAAACCTCCTGAGGGATATTCATGAAAAACCAATGGATGAGCAATATAATTACGTTAAGAGTAATTTCTTTTTGTGGAAGGAAGATTTGGAACAGGTTGATGATGTGTTGTTTATGGGTGTTAGGATATAATGGCAAGCAGCAACTCCCTCTTTAAGGGAAATTCCCTAATATTGTTTGTGTTGAGTCATTGTCGTTAATATCTCTCAGGATCCAAACGTCAGTAGTATCAACGTTACTCTTGTTAAATTCACGATCGTACAGAAAGAAGGTGTAAAAAATGGTATCATACCTGATAATGGGGTATTCGATGGTAACCGATATTGTTCCTGAAAGCGGTTGCTTATCAAGGTAAGGTATGTTGTATTTTAAATAGCCCCCTTCATCTTTCGGAATTTTAATAAATTCATTATCCTGCTGATCATAAACCTGTAAAAACAAATTATACCGCAGGGAATCAGGCTTGCCAATGGCAAGTGAATCGGGGAGGGGATCAAACCCAACATTCCCATCACCATCGGTAAATGAAAAATTTAACTGACCGGTAAGGACTTCTTGTTCAAGACTATTTTCCGAGATATACAAAAAGAAACTTTCATAATTAATAAATGGCTCCGGCGGGTATTCCGGGGTCTCCTGGCATTGATGCAGCGTTGCCAGTAATAGAAAAACTATGATAATTAATCTTCTCATATCTTTAACCGAATATATAACAACAAAAATCCTGCCTACTTTTTCCGTATGAAAATTTGTATCGGTACACCTGTATAAACGAAATTTTCCCTGATCTTGTTCTCCAGGTAGCGCTTATAAGGTTCTTTTATATATTGTGGTAAATTACAATAGAATGCAAAAGCAGGTGTATACGTCGGTAATTGAGTCATATATTTTATCTTAATATACTTTCCTTTTACAGCGGGAGGATGATAAGCCTCAATCGCCTGCTGCATTACTTCATTGAGCTTCGATGTAGGGATGCGCTTTCTCCTGTTTTCATGCACACGGATGGTCTCTTGCAATGATCTGTGTACGCGTTGTTTTGTGAGTGCCGAAATAAAAACAACAGGAACATCTGTAAATGGTTCTAAACGTTGCCGTATCTTTTTCTCAAATTCTTTTACTGATGCTGTCTCCTTTTCTACCAGATCCCATTTGTTTACAAGGATCACTATGCCTTTCTTATTCCTTACAGCCAGGTGGAAAATATTTACATCCTGACTTTCCATGCCTATGGTTGCGTCGATCAATAGCATACATACATCGGCATTTTCAATGGCCCGGACAGATCGCATGACTGAATAGAAATCCAGGTTTTCTCTGACCTTGCTTTTTTTGCGTATTCCTGCTGTATCAACCAGCATAAAGTCAAGGTTAAATTTATTGTACCTCGTGTGAATTGAATCTCTCGTAGTACCTGAAATATCTGTTACAATATTTCGCTCTTCACCTACCAGAGCATTAATAAGTGATGATTTCCCAACGTTAGGCCTTCCAACAACAGCAATTTTCGGAATTTCCTCTTCTTCCTCCTCTTCTTCCTTTTTTAAATAAACTACAAGTTCATCCAATAAATCACCCGACCCACTGCCACTTACAGATGATATCGGGTATAAGTCACCCAGTCCCAGGCTATAAAATTCAGCAACTTCAGCTGTTCTGGAAGCATTGTCTACCTTATTTACCACAAGCATTACAGGTTTATTTACTTTCCTTAACATACGGGCAATTCCTTCATCGAGGTCTGTAATACCGTTGGTAACATCCACAAGGAATAAAATTACATCTGCCTCATCCATAGCTAAATGGACCTGCTTTTTTATCTCGTCCTCAAAAATATCTTCTGAATTACTGATATACCCACCGGTATCAATCACAGTAAAATTTTTACCATTCCAAAACACTTTACCATAGTGCCGGTCGCGTGTTACCCCGCTTGTGTGATCCACAATGGCCTGCCGTGTTTCTGTCAGCCGGTTAAAAAATGTGGATTTACCCACATTCGGACGGCCTACAATTGCTACAATGTTCGCCATGATTTTATCTATCTGTAACCAAAGTTTTTAAGCTTCTTCTCATTTTTTCGCCATTCATTCTGAACCTTAACATACAGTTCAAGGTATATCTTTTTGTTAAAAAAAGCTTCCAGATCGATCCGCGCCTCTTTCCCTACACGCTTGAGCATACTGCCCTGATGTCCGATAATAATACCTTTCTGACTCTCTCTCTCGACATAAACAATAGCCCTGATGCGAATAATTTTTTTCTCCTCCTTAAACGATTCTATTTCTATCTCTACAGAATAGGGGACCTCCTTTTTATAATGTAAAAGGATTTTCTCCCGAATAACTTCCCCTACCAGGAAACGCTCCGACTTATCGGTAAGCATATCCTTAGGGAAAAACGGGGGTGACTCAGGCAACAGCGAAAGCACCCTTTTAAAAATCGTATTTGTATTGAAATTCTTCAGCGCACTTACAGGATATATTTCTGCCCGGGGGAACGCTTCCTGCCAGGCCGCCGTCATCTCTTCAAGCGCTTCCTGATTTGTAAGGTCGATCTTATTAATAATCAGTAAAAGAGGAATTTTACTCTTGTTGATCTTTTGCGTAAAGCTTTGCTCCGGATCAGGTTTTTGTCCTGCTTCCACCATGTAAATGAATATATCGGCATCGCGTAATGCTGAGCTGGCACTTTTCAGCATATATTCCTGAAGCTTGTAATTTGGATCCAGTATCCCCGGTGTGTCTGAAAAGACAACCTGGTAATCAGTATCATTAACAATACCATGAATCCTATGCCTGGTTGTCTGCGCTTTTGAGGTAATGATCGAGAGTTTTTCCCCCACCATGCGATTCATCAGTGTAGATTTACCAACATTCGGTTTGCCAATGATATTCACAAACCCGGCTCTGTGCATTTCCTGTTTTTCATTCATTTTTTTAGGCATAAACTATTCAAATGCATTTGTTTTAAGCATTTTTATCTCTTTGTCTGTAAGAAAACGATGTCGACCACGGGGCAGGTTTTTCTTTGTCAATCCCGCAAAATACACCCTGTCAAGCTTAGTTACCTCATAACCAAAGCTTTCAAAGATCCTCCTCACAACCCGGTTTCTGCCGGAATGAATCTCTATTCCCACCTCGTTTTTCTTTTCTTTATGCGCATAGGCAATGGCATCTACCGTCACCGGACCATCATCCAGAACAAGACCTTCGGCAATTTTATTCAAATCAGTTTGCGATAGTCCTTTATCTAAATATGCATGGTAAATTTTTTTCTTATTGAACGATGGATGCGTTAACCGCCTTGTAAGATCACCGTCATTCGTAAAAAGTAATACCCCAGTAGTGTTCCTGTCCAGTCTTCCAACCGGGTAGATACGCTCTTTACATGCCTTTCCCACGAGATTCATTACCGTTTTCCTGGCATGCGGATCGTCAACCGTAGTAACATAGTCTTTCGGCTTATTTAGTAACAGATATACTTTACGTTCATTCCCGATCTGCTCTCCATGGTACTTCACTTCATCATCAGGATGCACTTTCGTACCCAGCTCTGTAACCAATTTCCCATTAACCTGTATCAGTCCGGTTTTAATCAGCGTATCTGCCTCCCGGCGCGAACAAACGCCTGCGTGTGCAATGAATTTGTTGAGCCTTATCAATTCATCTTTCGTACTTTTTTTACCGCGGGAACGCGCAGAGTTCTGCTGCTTTCCATTTGAAGCAGATTGTGAATTGCTCGCTCTGGAAGCCGTTGGTTTCTTTCCTGCATTGTTATGAGGTCTTTTATTACCTGGCGCTGCATGCGTTTTTTTATGTTCATTCCTGTCACGGCCTGATGTCTTTTTTGAAGCCCCTTTTGCCCTAACTGGTTTATCTTTATTACTTTTTTTCCCAGGTGATGCCATAAACTTGTCTTAATATATTTCAAATATCGAAAATTGCGACTGCAAAGTTACGATTATAATTAATATGTTGAGTGGAATGGCGTTTTGACTTCGTCGAGCTCCGCTTCGATACGGTTCTTGCAGCCAATAATTAACATGTTGAGTAGAATAGCTGAGTAGTGAATAATAATTATATCTTTGTATACCGAAAAAAAATTATAAAAAAATATAAGAATTCAATATTATCACCGTTTATTAAAGTTGAACCTGCTTGCTATAAAACCCTATTGAATCCGAGCTTTAATCATGACACTAATAACTTCAATTTCAGGAATCAGGGGAACCATCGGAGGTACCCCGGGAAATGGTTTGACCCCAGTTGATACGGTAAAATTTGTTTCGGCATATGCTACCTGGGTAAAACAGACCACTGGAAAAGTAAAACCCACGGTTATATTGGGTCGCGATGCACGGATATCCGGTCCCATGATGAAACAGTTGGTGTCGGGTACCTTAATGGGAATGGGAGTGGATGTTGTAAACATCGATCTGGCTACAACACCCACTGTAGAGATGGCAGTACAAAAGTTGTCTTCCGATGGTGGGATTATCCTTACTGCCAGTCACAATCCCAAACAATGGAATGCGCTTAAGCTACTTAACTACAAGGGTGAATTTCTATCGGCAAGTGATGGTGAAACGATTTTGAAAATGGTAAAATCGGGAGAATTCGAGTATAACGATGTGGATTCTCTTGGTGAAATATCAGTAGATGCGGGTATGAATGACTTTCATATCGACGAAATCCTAAAACTTCCGCTGGTTAATGTCGATGCAATACGATCAGCACACTTTAAGGTTGCGATCGATTGTGTTAATTCTGTGGGCGGGATAATCATTCCTGAGTTGCTTAGAAAGCTTGGTGTCGGGGAGGTTATTGAATTGTATTGCGGCCCATCGGGGGAGTTCCCGCATAACCCTGAACCACTTGCTGAGCACCTGACTGATATCTCTAAGGCCGTAATGGAATCGGATGCTGATCTTGGATTTGTAGTGGATCCTGACGTAGACCGGTTGGCAGTGATCAACGAAGATGGCACCATGTTTGGCGAAGAATATACCCTGGTTGCTGTGTCCGATTATGTACTTGGACATACGCCGGGAAGTACATGTTCCAATCTTTCATCAAGCAGGGCACTTCGTGTTGTAACGGAAAAACACGGACAGCAGTATTATGCATCTGCTGTTGGCGAAGTGAATGTGGTTGAAAAGATGAAAGCAGAAGATTGTGTTATCGGGGGAGAAGGCAATGGGGGTGTAATCTACCCTGAACTTCATTATGGAAGGGATGCATTGGTGGGTATCGCACTTTTCCTTTCTCACCTGGCAGCAACTAAGAAAACATGCAGTGAACTGCGAACAGAATATCCCTCCCTCGAAATGATAAAAAATAAGATTACCCTTTCGCCGGAGACGGATGTTGACAAGTTGCTTGATAAGGTGGCAACGTGTTTTCAGGATGAAAAAACCACGACCATCGATGGGGTGAAGATTGATTTTAAAGCAGGGTGGGTGCACCTGAGAAAGTCTAATACAGAACCGATCATCAGGCTGTATGCTGAGGCTGAAAATATGAGCACGGCTGAACATCTGGTGGAGCAAGTAAAACAGTCAATGAAATAATAACTTTAGATAATTATCCCCTTCATTACAGAGTAAAGAAAATCGGAAATGAAAAAACGAACATTAATTGTAACTATATCAGTCAGTGCAGTATTGGTTGCACTTATCATCTATTCAGCGGTATCGGGAAAAGATAAGGAGGTCATTCTCGAAACGGCGGTTGAGCAAGGGCCGCTCGAGATTTCTGTGATGGTTACGGGCGAATTACAGGCGAAAAATGAAATAGAGATTAAAGGACCGTCTGCATTGCGGAGTCTGCGGCTATATAACGTGAGGATACAGAAACTGATTACAGAAGGAACGGTTGTGGATTCTGGCGATTGGGTAGCTACACTAGACCGGTCGGAGGCAGACAATAAACTCAAGGATATATTGGACCAAATTGAAACGCGTGAATCGCAATATACCAGAAGTAAGCTTGATACGACCATTGAGCTGAGAAACCTGCGGGATAATTTGGTCAACCTCAAGTTTAGTGCTGAAGAAGCCAGGATTACACTTGAGCAGTCACAATATGAACCTCCGGCTACCATAAGGCAGGCGGAGATAGATCTTGAGCGGGCAGAGCGTACTTACAAACAAGCATTGGAAAATTACGAGTTAAAGGAACAGGAGGCCAGGGCAGAAGTAAGGGAGGCACAAATTAAACTTCAAAGATCGATAAGAGAGCAGGAAGAAATGGATAATGCACTAAAGGAATTTGATGTCAGGGCTACAGCAGGTGGGATGGTCATATATAAGCGCAACTGGCGGGGTGAGAAGCGTACTGAAGGGTCGGAAATAAGTCCGTGGGACCTTACTGTTGCGACTCTGCCTGATCTTTCAGAAATGATTTCTCAAACCTATGTGAATGAAATTGACATCAGCAAGTTGGAGGTGGGACAGCAGGTTGAAATCGGGGTCGATGCTTTTCCTGAGCGAGAGTACACAGGAGAGGTTTTTGAGGTTGCAAATATTGGTGAGCAATTGCCCAATACCGATGCGAAAGTATTTGAAGTACGCATAATGCTGAATGAGAACGATACTATTCTCAGGCCATCGATGACTACCAGTAACCGAATTGTCACTGATGTATTAAAGGATGTGTTATACTTACCACTCGAGGCGGTTCGATCGAACGATTCAGTTTCATACGTTTTCACACCAAATCGCAAACGGCAGATTGTTTTGCTTGGAGAATCAAATGAAAACCATATTGTAGTTGAGCAGGGACTTGAGAAGGGTGATATCGTTTATCTCTCCACACCAGAAAATGCTGATACGTATGAATATGCCGGCTTGCAATTGATTGAGATCATAAAAGAACGGGAAGCTGAAAAACGCAGAAAAAATGAAGAGCAGCAAGCGAAGCAAAAGAAGGTATCGAAGCGGAAAATAGAACGGAAACAAGTGCGTCGGCCGAATTAGATAATAATATATGAGCAGATATTTTCATGATATAGTTATTGCCATAGAGTCGATTATGGCTAACCAGTTACGTAGTTTACTCACGGCGCTGGGTATTATTTTTGGTGTTGCTGCCGTAATTACCATGCTTGCTATAGGGAAGGGTGCTCAACAGGAAATCCTTGAGCAAATCAAAATGGTAGGTGTGAATAATATTATTGTTTCTCCAATAAAAACAGTGGGCAGCGGTGAAAATGGAGAGGAAGAAGAGCAGAATGGGAAAACTAAAAAGAAATATTCTCCGGGTTTAACTTTGCAGGATTTGGATGCAATCCGTAATACGCTCCCAACAGTAAAACGGGTAAGTCCTGAGATAACACTGAATTCATTTGTTATACACGGGGGGAATCGCGCCTCGGCAAAGTTAATGGGGGTGAATAATGAGTATTACGATATTTTCAACCTTCAGCTTGAGGAGGGGGTTTTTTTTAATGATTTCCAGGAGGAAAATGGAATTCCCGTTTGTGTGATTGGCGCCAATATCCGAAATAAGTTTTTTGCTGATGCAAATCCGATCGGTAATTACATTAAGTTTGACCGTGTTTGGTTAAAGATTGTAGGAGTACTTGAAATGACCAATGTGTCGCTTACCCGATTTGAAGACATCGGTGTCAATGTCATGAATGATAATATATATGTACCAGTAAAAACGATGCTAATGCGTTTTGAAAACCGGGCGCTGGTCGCATCAAGTTTGAAGAATAAAAGTGGGCGTTCGGGCAGGCATTTTTTTAGTTTCAGGTCAGGAGGAGGGGAAGAGTCGAGAGGGAATTATCATCAGCTGGATAGAATTATTGTTCAAGTGAATGAATCAAGTGATCTGACCCCCTCTTCTGATGTGCTGTCGAGGCTTTTATTACGCAGACACCAGGAAGTAGAAGATTTTGAGATCACTGTACCAGAACTGTTATTGAAGCAGGAGCAGCGAACAAAAGATATTTTCAACATTGTCCTCGGTGCCATTGCGAGCATTTCATTACTGGTGGGCGGTATCGGTATTATGAATATTATGTTTGCATCGGTAATGGAAAGGATCAAGGAGATTGGTACGCGATTGGCCATTGGTGCCAAGAAGAAAGATATTGTAGTGCAGTTCCTGGCTGAGGCAGTATTGATTAGTGTGTCGGGTGGATTAATCGGGGTGCTATTGGGCGTGATCGCTTCCGCATTGATAACCCGCTTTGCCGATATCCTGACTGTTGTTTCTCCTGTGAGTGTAATTATTGCATTTGTTGTTTCCGCATCTGTGGGAGTAATTTTTGGGTACTCTCCCGCAAAACGCGCTTCAGAACGCGATCCGATTGAATCTTTAAGATATGAATAGCTATAAGTCTTTCTATAAAATGCGTACGTTATCAATTTTTATTTTCCTTAGCTTGTTCTCATCAGGTTATTCGCAGAACGACACCCTTTCGCTCCAACTAACACTTGATGAGGTTGTTACGCTCGCCAGAGAGCAGTCGCCTATGGCAACAATGGCAAGACATCAGTTTAGAAGCAGCTATTGGGAATACAGAACTTTTAAGGCGAGTTTTCTGCCATCACTGACGTTGAACTCTACATTGCCTGACATCAACCGATCCATCGATAAGATAGTTAAGGATGATGGATCCGAAGGATTTGTCAGCCGGGCTGTTATGAATAGTTCTGTTGAGCTTGGTGTTTCTCAGAATGTAGGATTTACAGGTGGTAATGTTTTCCTGAATAGCAGTCTGCAACGGATTGATAATTTTGGCGACAATTCCGGAACGAGTTACTTGTCATACCCATTTACCATTGGGTTCAGACAACCAATTAATGGATATAATGAGTTTAAGTGGGAGAAGGAAATTGAACCTGCGAAATACGAAGAGGCGAAAAAAGAGCTGATTCATACATTGGAGCAGGCAAGCAACAGGGCTGTGAGTTACTTTTTTGATTTGATGCTGGCACAGATCAATGTTGAAATTGCAGAACTGAATTATGCAAACAGTGACACACTCTACAGAATTGCCCAGGGGAGATATGATTTAGGAACCATAGCTGAAAATGAACTTTTAAATATGGAATTGGCATATTTAAATGCCGGTACATCTCTGAATTCAGCAAATATTGACCTGGAAGTGAGAAAATTCCGTTTACGGTCTTTTCTTGGTTATAATGACATGGTTGATATAGAGCTCGTTCTTCCATCGGAGATTCCTTTTGTTGAGATGGATTATGGCCGCACACTTGCCGAAGCAAATATGAATAATCCGGAAGTGTTGGCGATGAACCGACAACTGATTGAAGCCGAGCAGCGGGTTGCAGAGGCAAAATCGCAGAAAGGACTTCAGGCAGATTTGTTTGCACTTTATGGAATGAGTAAAAATGCAGATGATTTGGGGATGGTGTATGAAGATCCGGAAGATCAGCAGCGGATAAGGCTTGGCATTGAGGTGCCTATACTTGATTGGGGACTTGGCAGGGGTCGGTTTCGCATGGCACAATCGGCTCAGGAGGTGACTAAGACAAACGTGATGCAGGCAAGGAGCGATTTTGAGCAGCAGGTATTTTTGCAGGTAATGCAGTTTAATCAACAGGATGACCAGTTGCTTATTGCTGCAAAGTCTGATACCATTGCCGAGAAACGTTATGAAGTAACAAAGCAGCGGTTTTTGATAGGCAGAATTGATGTGCTTGAATTGAATGACGCACTTGAAGCAAAAGATATGGCACGGCGCAACTATGTGAGTGCTTTGCGGAACTATTGGGATTATTTTTATAGTCTGCGAATTCTTACCTTGTATGACTGGGAGAATGAAAAGAAAATTGAACAGGATTTTGATGAGGTGCTTTTAAAATAGCGGTTATCTTTTTTATTGGCAAATCTAAAAAATGGCGTTTTCTTGCAGAGACTATTTATGTCTGTAGGGGGCTGTATCCCTAAAAATTCGTTGATAAATATCTTTATCCGCTTCTGAAAGTCCTAATCCGCGCCTCTCCATTACCAATTGCATGGTTTCGAATGCTTTATCAATTTTATATTCTTTTGAGCCATGTGCCCCTCCCCAGGTAAAAGAAGGAATAAAATTCCTGGGGAAACCGGAACCGAAAATATTTGCACTTACACCCACAACCGTACCGGTATTAAACATGGTATTTATGCCGCACTTGCTATGATCACCCATTACAAGTCCGCAAAATTGTAATCCTGTATTAATAAAGCATCCGGAAGGATAATTCCATATTTTTACGTCTGCATAGTTATTTTTAAGATTGGAGTTATTTGTATCTGCCCCCAGGTTACACCATTCGCCAATCACTGCATTCCCAAGGAACCCATCGTGCCCTTTGTTGGAATACCCCTGAATCACTGCATTATTGATTTCTCCGCCGGCTTTGCTGTACGGACCGATGGTAGTGGGGCCATAAATTTTGGACGATAATTTAATTGTTGCGTGTTCACAGAGGGCAAATGGTCCGCGTATCACAGCGCCTTCCATTATTTCACTATCTGCCCCAAGATATACCGGACCTTCTGAAGCATTAACAGTGAAAAATTCACCCTTAAAACCTTCTTCTACAAATATGTTATCCTGTCCAATGATATTCACTGATTCGCTAAGTGATCCGGATTTTCTGCTTTTTGTTAGTAAATGGTAATCCTGATTGATTTCCTGTCCGTTCAGGCTGAATATTTTCCAGGGATAATCTATCTGGCTGATCTCTCCTGTATACTCTTTTGCATTATCGTGTAAATCAGGATTGATTAAATCGAATTTACTCGTATCGGTAATTATTGCCAGGAGGGTATTGCCTTTTTTTAATGATTCGCCGGTACCAAGGGAGTTAATGGCAGAAATGATATTTTTATCAGGAAGCACGGTGCCGTTTACAAGCAGGTTGTCTTGCGCTATAGCTGCCGTGTATTTTGTTTGAAGGTATCCTTTTGTGAGGAAGGATGCTTTTTTGTTGAGATGTATTTCCCATTTTTCACGTATTTTCAATATCCCGACCCTTAATTCTGCAGCTGGTTTTGTGTATGTTAGCGGTAAAAGATTATCCCAGCTGTGATCATCGAATAATATGAGGTTCATGACAGTAATTTTTTATAAATGTATGGAAAAGGAACAGAAAGTAAAATAAAAAAATAAATATATATATTTAAATATATATTAAAATAACTATTAATATATATATATTTATAAAATAAAAAAAGCACTGCAGAATTTCTCTACAGTGCTTGATATCATAGTGACAGGGAAGAATTATTTCTTCTTGTCGTAATGCTTTTTGTACCTGTTCATAAACTTGTCCACACGTCCTGCTGTATCCACAAGCTTCATCTTGCCTGTATAGAAAGGATGGGAAGTATTGGAAATTTCAAGTTTGATTAATGGGTACTCTGCACCATCAATTTCAATTTTCTCTTTTGATGGAGCTGAAGATTTTGTGATAAAGACCTCTTCGTTTGACATGTCTTTGAATGCCACTAATCTGTAGTTTTTAGGATGTATATCTTTCTTCATTACAATTTGTTTTCAGACCTTAAGAATCTAATTTTCAAACGGACTGCAAAGATAATTATATTTAACTTTTATACAAAAAAAACCATATAAAATACGGGTGATTGTTTTCCGGACTGCAAAAAAGATAGGGTATTAGATACAGGCAGGTGGCGTTCATTCAATAATTGATTAAAGCGGCATAATCAGGGAGGGCAGTTTCGTCTACTTTTTCAGGCATAAAGCGTTTAAAGGGAATATCTTTATTGATCATATACCTGTATGTAATATGTGTTTTGGCATGATAAGCGCCAGTTGCCTTGTATAGTGATAGCATTTTTGGATTGAAATCACCCACCCAGGATAATTCAACTTGTTTGTATTGTGGGTTTTTATCAACAACTTTTTTGAGCTGATAGATTATACCTGATTCAATCCCGCTGTTTTGAAATTTTGGAGATACACCTGCTGCGACACCGCGCATACGATTCATGGTATGACTATTTTTAAGCTTAAGGAATTTCAGTTTATTGATTAAATGTAGTTTTCCGTTCAATTTTCTAAGTATTTGGTTTGCATCCGGCAGGAAGAGAAAAAATGCAATGGGTTCATCTTTATAATATGCGAACCAGCATAGTTCAGGGTCGAGAATTGGTTTTGCCCTGGTAAGCATCTCGTAAACGGCATTTGGGTCTAGCGGTGTAAAATCATCTTTAAGCAATGGCCAGGCTTCGTTGTATACTTTTACGGTATCTTTGACAAATTTATTGGTTTGTTTATAACTGAAATGCCTGAAATTGTAATTGGGCCTTTGATTAATCCATTCGGCGATTTTCCAGAATCTTTCGGGAAATGGTTTTTCAACATCAATGTGAAAACTGTATTGTCTGTAATAAAGTTCAAATCCGTAGTTTTCAAATAATTCCTGATAATAGGGTGGATTGTAGGCCATCCCGTATCCTTGAGGTTCGAAGCCGTGAACCAGGCAACCCCAGTTGGAATCATTTTCGCCAAAATTAATGGGGCCTGTCATGGCTTCAAAGCCCTTGTTTTTGAGCCAATCTGCAGCTTTTTCGAACAGCATGCCGGCAGCTTCTTTGCTATTGATGCATTCAAAAAAGCCACATCCTCCACTTTTTACGTAGTCGGCACTTGCCTTTTCTTCTTCATAAAATCCTGCAATTCTTCCGATTGTTTTTCCGGCATCGTTCAGCAATATCCATCGGATTGCATCACCATTTCGAAAATGGACATTCTGGTTAGGGTCGAAAGCCGCTTTGATATCTGTATCAAATGGGATCACATGATTTGGGTCGTTTTTGTAGAGTTTCCTGGGCAGATTCAGGAATTCATTCTCAATCTGTTTGCTGTTAACCTCTAATATTTTCATAGATTTAACCTAATGTCTGTCAATAGATTCGGCGTGGCTGAATCATGAAGTTCGAGAACAAGGCCTCGCCT